>Ga0163150_10001197_pt1 | contig 45169 bp, 34 predicted proteins | sample OliLakLV19P2IB_FD_148628 | JGI IMG/M metagenome (GOLD analysis project Ga0163150, IMG submission 148628) | Freshwater microbial mat bacterial communities from Lake Vanda, McMurdo Dry Valleys, Antarctica - Oligotrophic Lake LV.19.P2.IB | ecosystem: Environmental > Aquatic > Freshwater > Lake >... | reverse complement strand
GATTGCGCACCAGGCAACAAGCGCGCGAGGCGGTGTTCGAATACATCGAGATTTACTACAATCGACGACGGCTGCATCAAGCGCTCGGCTATCAAACGCCCTGCGAGTTTGAGGCGGTTTGACTCTCCTAGCCGAGTGTCCGAATTATTGGGGCAACATCAGCATGTGTTTGTCGCGCCAGCCAGCGCACCTGCCTCCTTAACGCAGTGCGGTTGGGGATCAAAGACCGATCGCTGCAAGCATTTGCGCGCGCGTGAATACGTCGACGTTCGGTTTAACCAGCGCGAAGTTAGCCTCTTGTACGGATGCTTCGACCGGCGCGATGACCAGTGGTGCAGACTCTGCGCCGCTTTCGGGTGGTGATGCAACGGGCGCAGGTACGCTCCGAGGTGCGACGTGTCGCTCACCACGCAGTGCTGCGCTGGCCGCAGCCGCAGCCTGTCGCGCCCGTTCGATACCTTCGCCCACCGAGGAAGTCGCCGCGATGGCATCTTGCGCTGCACGTCGCGCTGTTTCGGCAACGCCTGCGCTGGCACCAGTGGCTCCTTCGAGCAAAGCCACGGTAACTCCGCCTTTGACCAGTGCTGCAATACCTGCACTGCGAATCCAACGGTATTCGCTGAGCGACATATTCTGCGCATTCAATGCATCAACCTGCGCGGTCTTGGCGGTTATTCCCAATGTTGGTAGTCGCGCCAGCGCCGCAAGGCGATCGGAAATCTGCATTGCCCCGCTTGGGCGATCGCTGGATGCTTCTACATCGGTAAATCCCGGTCCGAGTGTAGCAATCACTGCAGACTGAACCGCAACAAATCGCGCTGCTTGACTTGCATCGATACGCCCATCGAGCGGAGCTGCAAACGCAGCCTTGTTGTCGATGCGCGCGTCCATCTGGCGCATCGTTTCCGTCGTCTGAGCCACCGCAGCGACCTGTCCCAGCCCCTGGCGCGCAGCATCTACCGCACTGCCTGCCATCTGTGCAGCAGGCTTGATCAGGAAAAACCAAACGGCAACGCCGCTTATCAGCAACAGCATGGTCGCGATGACGAGGAATCCAAACAGATATTTCTTCATTTGCTCGATCTCCATAAGTTTAAAGTTGCACAACTATTTTCAGCGGAAGTGGGGCGAAGGAAAACCGAACTTGTTCCCGACCCGCTGGCGCATACCGCTGGCGAAGCGTTTTGTGCACACCAGCGGCAGCGCGGCCGGCGCGCCAACACCATCTACTGCATTCGATGGCTTGATTCATATCACTGCAGGTTGCGCAGCTTGCGCTGCGCAATGTAGGGGTCGAGACGCGATAACACGAGGTAGGCGAGCCGATCTCGCCAGCGCGTTGCCAACGAGTCAGTTGTCAACGCCGGCTTCGCTGCGACGCTATCGGCCAGTACCGACTCAAAAGTGGCGCGTGCGTGGTCAGCTAAGTCGCTATTGCGGATGCGCAGCAACAGTTCGTAATTGATGCGGTGGCTACGCACATCAAGGTTTGCCGACCCGACATAAACGATATCGTCAACCACCACCAGCTTGGCGTGCAACATTGCCGGCTGATACGTGTAAAAGCGAACCCCACTTTGCTGCATTTTGCCGATGATGTATTGATTCGCCCATTGCGCCAACGCGACATCTGCAATCGCCGGAACGACCACCGTCACTGACGCCGTTGCTGCTCGCTGCGAAAGTAAGGCGCGCAGACGCCGAGACGGCAAAAAGTAGGCCGCGAGGATTTGAATATCACTTCCCCTGGCGATATCGTTATAGAGGCGCGCGCGTAGACGCGGCGTATTCATGCCCGCCCCAGCAAGCAGCAACTCGCAATCCTGGTTGACGATCGGCAGTTGCTGGCGCCATTGGCGGAAGTGCGTGATCGCTGCAATGCCGAAAGCCGCGTGTTTCCACATCAACATAAATGACCGCTGCAGGGCATGCACGATGTCGCCACCACTGACTGAGACGCCCATATCGCGCCAGCCGACCCTGACCCCATCGCCCGCATACTCGTCGCTGACATTGCAGCCACCTACTATCGCGTGCGAAGCGTCAACGACGACCAGTTTGCGATGGTCGCGAAAGCTTAATCGCAGCAGTCGCTTGGGATTGAACCAGCGCACCTCAGCGCCTGCGTTGCTGAGGGCGCGCCAATAGTGCGCCGGTAACTCATCGGAGCCATAGGCGTCGATAAGGACGCGCACCCGGCAGCCGCGCTCAGCAGCGGCGATCAACAAGTCGCGCAAGGCATCACCCAGGGCGCCGGATTTATACATGTAGAACTCCACATCGATCGAGCGATCAGCGAGCGCGATGGCGTCCTGGACGCAGCGGAACAACGCCCTGCCGTTCGCCAGCCAGGTGAACAACGTCTGCCCTGTCGCACGCGCAACCAAGTCCTGCCGAACGTCGTCAACCGCCGGCGAGATAGTCATGTCCTGCTCTTGCCGGGTTCGATGGCGGCAGCAAGCGACGTGCGCGTTTTGTAAAGCGAGAAGATCACGCCACCGGCGATCAGGCCGATGGTGACGCTTAGCGAAATCCATGCTGGCGTCTTGCCAATGATATTGACCAGGAAGATCTTGCCGCCGATAAACACCAGCACCAGCGCCAGCGCATATTTCAGATAGTGGAAACGATGGATCATCGCGGCCAGTGCGAAGTAAAGCGCGCGTAGCCCGAGGATGGCAAAAATGTTCGAGGTGTAGACAATAAACGGGTCTTGGGTAATGGCGAAGATCGCCGGAACAGAGTCGATGGCAAACACCAGATCGACGAACTCAATGAGCAGCAGAGACAACATCAGCGGCGTCGCCCACCAGACCATCCGCCCTGTCTCCGGATGCGGCTGCTTGACGAGAAAGTCCTGGCCATGCAGCTCGTGGGTGATGCGCATGCGCTTGCGCATGAAGCGTAGTACGGGATTGTTGCCGATGTCCGGCATGTTGTTGGCGAGCAAGATCATCTTTACGCCGGTAAAGAGCAGGAACGCACCAAAGATGTACAGAATCCAATCGAACTGGGTAACCAGCGCCGCACCCAGGCCGATCATGATGGCGCGCATCACGATGACGCCGAGAATGCCCCAGAACAGGACGCGGTGCTGGTACTTCCGCGGAATCGAAAAATAGGAAAAGATCAGTGCAATGACGAAGACGTTATCCATCGACAACGACTTCTCGATCAGAAAACCAGTGAAATAGTCGATGCCGGATTTAGCGCCCATGTACCACCACAGCCAGGCGCCGAAGCCCAGCCCCATGCTGAGATACCCAGCCGAAAGCAGCAAACTTTCAGAAACCGGGATTTCGCGCTGCTTGCGATGCAGCACGCCCAGATCGAGTGCGAGCAGCGTCACTACAATCAACACGAAACTCAGCCACAGCCAGACATCCTTACCAAGGAAATCGCTGGTCAACATCTGCGTCACACTGTCCATACGCTCTCCGAAACGTCAGGCGGAACGGCATCTCGGAAAGTTTCCGCCAAACGGATCCGTTCCATTACGTGTCTGCTGATTTATCCTGCAATCTCAGGCAGCTCTCGCCTGAACGGCGGGCGCCGCCGCCTTATCAGCCTTGCCACCGCACGATCGACGCGGTCCGCAGCACGGTCGACAACAACGTAGGCGTCGGCATCGCGTTCGCGAATCACTACTGAAGGGGCGCCAACCACGTCGACCACAAAGACGCATTGCTTGTCTTCGCCGCCGCGCGGACCATTGATGTCCAACAACCGGACCTGGACCTGCTTGATGGTGTGCGCATAACGCGACAACGCAAACCCCACGCGCCGGGAAACGTAGTCATGCAAGGCGCCGGTGAGCACGAAGCCTCGCGCGAGAATAGAGAGACGCATGATGAACCTCCTACTGTTGGTGTGGATGGGAACAGTCTAGACTTCAGCGTGAAAATGAAAAGTCGAATGTTTGTTACTCAATCATCGAAAAATACGAACGAATCATGAACCTCAAGCATCTACGATATTTTTGGGCGGTGGCGCGCTGGGGCGGTGTTCAGAAGGCCTCTCGGCAACTGCACCTGACACCACAGACTCTGAGCGGTCAGATCAAAGCTCTCGAACGCCAGCTTGGCGTCGAACTGTTTTCTACGGTTGGCAGGCGCTTGGAGCTGACCGAATCCGGTCGCGTCGCTTACTCGTATGCCGATGAGATTTTTTCCGTGGCCGACGAACTTGCGGTGGCCGTACGCACTTTGCCGCGTGGCCGCTCGATACGATTTCGTGTCGGTATCAGCGATGGCGTACCGCGCTCGCTCGCGCATCAGCTGTTGGTGCCTGCATTTGAGGCCGATGCGCGTATCTGCCTAGCGTGCAGTCACGAAAGAATGGATACCTTGCTTTCAGAACTTGCATTGCAAAAACTTGATTTGGTCATCGCCGACTGTCCGGTGCCCGCAGGATCCAGGCTACGTGTCTTCAATCATCCGCTGGGAAGCAGTGAGGTGGGGTTTTTTGCGCGTAAAGACCTGGCGCTCAAACTGAGGCGCAGATTTCCGCAATCCCTGCACGAACAACCAATGCTGCTGCCGGGCCAGGACAATGCCGTGCACCGCTCTGTGCGCCAGTGGCTCTATGACCGGCGCGTGGCCCCGATTATTGTCGGTGAATTCGACGACAGCGCGTTGATGAAAGCATTCGGCGCCGCCGGCATGGGCACGTTTCCGGCGCCCATAGCAGTGCGCAACGAGATTGAACGCAACTACGGGCTCGGCCTGGTGGCGGTTGTTGATGGCATAAGCGAACATTACTACGCCATCTCCACAGAGCGTCGCACTGCTAACCCTGCCACACGCAGTGTGCTCGCCAAGGCTAGTTCGGTACTGCATTCACCCAGCCGCTAGCGCGCGCTTTTATTTTCGGAATGGGGTGTCTGAGCCGGGCCCATAGAAGTTCAGGCGACAACTAGTCTGACGTAGGGGGATAACTTCGAATGACCACTGCGCTGAAAATCAATTCAAATTCTGCTCCAAAGACTCGCCATGGCGGCTTCCTTGGCCTGTGCGCGCAAGCCTTGTTGGCCTGCGCTGTCGCCAGTAACAGCCGCAGCAATTGAGACTATCGGTATTGTCGTCGATCCGGTGCGTGGCCTCGGGTCGCTTGAGTACCACCGTATTTATTTTAAGGTACCAGCGGAATTCATGGGCGGCGCCAGCCAGAACGAGATTCGCGCGCTTGGTGAAAATGGTCGATGACTTGAACGTGCTGTTTGCGCATCAGACGATCCATCGCTTCAACTTCAATCCGAGCCTGTTTGTGTCTTTCACCAGTTACGACGGTCCACCAGAAGGCTATCCCAATGAGCTCGCGATGCTGAATCGCGGCTACGACATTGAGGTGAAATACAATCCGACGCCGGGCCACCCGTCGATGAGTTTCAGGCCTGATGGTGCGACCTACGTCGACTCGACCTATGGCCCTACGATTCTTGATCGCGACGTGCCGATGCCCACAGCCAACGATGCGGATGGCTGGAACGCCTATTGGCTGAGCCTGGGCACCCTCGCGCATGAGATCCTGCATGGCGTTGGCGGCGGCGCCCCCGAGTACTACAAGGCGTTTGCTTTTGACAACGAGAGCACCGGCGTCGCACCCAACCTGGCGCGGGGCACTGTGCTCGGCGATGCCTGGGAACTTGAACGCGAAGACTATGCGACCGATCCCTTGGGCAAGACCGAGCGCAGTGCGGCGACGATCGCTGATCGGTTGCTGCGAACGCGGTTTTCCCAACTGACCGTGGCGCACGCGAATGGTCGCCTACGTGCCAATATTGGCGCCGATCCGCGCTTTCAACCGGATCTTGCGCAGACGCGAGTCCACGTCACCGGGCCCGATGGCGAGACGCCCGCGGTCGGCGCGATGGTGTACGTCGGGCAACCGTACCTGCAGTCGTATCAGAGTCTGTACCCCTTGGTCTTCTCGGGTGTGACTGCAGCCGACGGCAGCGTCAGCTTCAACTGGACGCCGACTTGGCCAATGCTGCTGGTCAAGGTGTAACCTGCCAGTGGCACGATGTTGCCGAGCGGACGCTGGTTCAGTTGGCAAGAGGCCCAGGAAGAATTCATTCTGCGCGGTGAGACTCAGATGCAGATCGATTTGTCGCTGGAAACCGGCGTGCCCAAACCCACCTTGACCCAGGTCGCGCCGTTCCAGACTCAGGAAGACACGCCGCTGCTGATCTCGCATGCCGCTCTGCTTGCGGCATCGGATGCGGCCGATCCACAGGGTTTGGCGATTCGTTTTCGCATCGAGCGTTTCGCATCCGGGCGCCTGAGCAAGAATGGTGTTCCGGTCGCGGCCCTTTCCACCCTGCTCGGTCCGGGCGAGTCGCTGCTGTGGACGCCGCCGCTCAACCAGAATGATGCCAATTTTCCCGCCCTGGTCGTGCGCGCGCACACTGGTCAAAGCAGTTCGGTCAATGCCGTGACCGTACGCGTGAATCTGGCCGCCGCGCCCGATGCACCGCGCGCCGACAATCACGCTTACACGCTTTCCGAAGATGGACAGATCAGTTTCGAACTGGTTGTCGATGCGCCCGATGGCGGGGCGGTACCGAGCGTGGTGATCACGGTTCCGCCCCCCATGGCACGCTGACGCCGCGCGCATCCCAGTCGCCCGGTGACTTTCGCATTTATACCTACCGGCCCAACCCGAACTTCGCCGGTATCAACAGTTTCAGCTACGTTGCGCAGGGTGCAACGGCAACACCTGCACCGGCTACCGTGCAATTCACCATGAACCCGAATATCGACGCTCCCTACCAATTCCAAACTGCGGCGCTGTCCGCGCTGACCGGCTTCGAAGACACGCCGCAAGACATCAGCGTGGTCAGGTTACTGGCCGCAAGCCAGGCCGGAAGCTTCGATGGACGTCCACTGTCGGTGAGCATTTCAAGCCTGGGCACCGGCATTTTGACCAAGGGGCGCAGCGGTGGCCGCGAACACCTTGCTAGCAGCGACCGATGTGCTGCGCTGGCAGCCTGCGGCCGATTCCAATGGTCTGCAAACCGCGTTCTCGTTCGCCGCCGACGATGGCGTAACCAACACTAACCCGGCCACTGTGCAAGTGAATCTGACGCCGGTGAACGATCCTCCGACCTTCAACATGGCGGGCACGGCCAGCTTCAATGAAGACACCGGCACCTGCATTACGTTGACCGGCATCGGCGCTGGCGGCGGCAGCGACGAGTTGGCACAGACGCTGACCTTCTCGACCCAATCGGCGAATTTCCAGGTACTGCCCTATGGCGCGCCATTCATGACAGTGACTGGCACCGGCAGCACGCGTTGCCTGAACGTATCTCCGGCCGCGAACGCCCATGGCAGCAGCGTCGTCACCGTAACGCTCGCCGACAACGGCGGTGGCATCGGGCATCTGCTCAGTCGCAGCATCACGATCACCGTCAATCCGGTCAACGATGCGCCGACCTATATCAGTGGCTCAGGCACCTTCACCAGCAATGGCATCTGGACCTGGGCGCGGCTGTTTCCCAACCCTTTGGTCACCGATGTTGACGCTGGCGACACCATCAGTTGCCGCTTCACGGGTTCGCTGCCAAGCAACGTCTAAATCACCACCGCGTCCGGCAACCACACCTTAGTTTCCGGCACGGCTTGGTACCCGCTCGCGACCTTCAAGACGTTCTGGATCGTCAAGCGCAGCGTGACGCCCGGCGGCAGCCAGACGCAAAGCTACCGCTGCCGCGACGCCGCTGGCGTGCTGACACCCGAGATTAGCTACACGGTGACCGCCAGTTGAGGACGCGTTGCGGTATTTGACTGGCTGCGCGGAACGGGCTCAACGCGCACCCCCCATCGACCTTGCACCAGGTGATTCCGCGGTGCGGTGCGCTGCGCTTGCCGACGCCCCACGCCACAGCGCACAACGCGCTGCACACTGACCCCGAACGTACTAGACCCCGAACGTACTAGCATGGCGCGGCGGAAACTGACCCGATGTAGGAAAACGGCGCGAGCCGATGTCAGCGATCGGATGAATTGTGCATGTCCGCGTTTTCGTTCATCATCGCGTTTCAGGACATTTTCCCTCCGCGCAACTAAAGGAAGGTCTGAATAAGTCACCACTTTGTCTTCGCCACACGGCTTATCGCTTGCCAAACCCCCGCTCTCAACAGCGGAGCTGGTCAAAACCTGCGGTTTTTCGCCCCCTGACTCAGGGGGCTATCGCGGCTCCGGACTTGTTCAGAGGTTCCCTAACGCCAATCCCTGCCAACCAGCGTGCTGGCACTTAATGAATCGGAAGTTTGATCATGGCCAAACCAGACGTCGCACGCTCACAAATTGCAGCGAGCGTCATCGTTGCCGCGCTTGCCTTGGGCTTTTCTGTCGGCGCGCTTGCGGTGCCTTCACTCAAGGCGATGCAGACCGGAAGTGCGCACTTGCAGTTGGGCTCCGCGCCATACGACTTAAGGTTTGCGGCATCCAAGTCAGGCGCCAATGCGCGCGCAGTGAACATGGCGAGCGCCGATTTCAACACCGATGGCTACGCGGATTTGGTCAGCGGCTATGCGCAGGCCCAAGGTGGATTCATCGCCGTTCATCTCGGCAACGCAGAAGCCTATTCACCGAGCAGCCCGGCCGCTTTCGCCAATCTCAAGCGCGGGATCTATCCGCCGGGATTCGTGAGCGATGGCCAGATCTGGAATTTGCCGGTGGCGCCCGAGCTGCTGGTTGCTGGGGATTTCAATGCCGATGGCGAACCGGATTTAGTGTTTGCTCAACGCGGTGATGACGCGATCTATTTCATGCCAGGCTCGCGCGCAGGCTTTGGCGCCGCGCAGAAAGTGGCATTGAATGGCACGGTGGACGCAATCGCCGCGGGCGAAATTGATCTCCCAAACGCCTCGCTGGATCTGGCCGTCGCAATTTCTGCTGAATCCGGCGCCAGCCTCAAGATCTATCGCGATGGCATCGCCAACAAGCCCTTGGATTATCCAGTGCCGGCCGCCGTTACGCAGCTTGCCATTGGCAATCTGGACGACAGCTTGATGGGCGACGTTGCCATTCTGGCAGGCGGCAAGGTTTCGATTCTGCATGGCTACAACCAGCGCGAAGGCGTGCCAGGCTTTAGCCGTTTGCAGGCATTGGATGTCGGCGCCGCAATCCAGTCCTTTGCCCTGGGGAATTTCATTTGGGATCGAGAAGGTAAAACAGAGCTGGCCCTGCTGCAGGCCGACGGTGCGCTCGCAATTGGCGCGCGTGGCGCACTCAATACGACGCCACTCTCTTTGACCGAAGCGCGCGACCAGCGTCGTGCTCAAATCGCAGCGAAGTCCGCGGCGATGAAGTACTGGCAACCCGGCACGGGCGGTGCCTGGGCAATCAAAGAATCGAATGCCGGCGTGGTCAGCAAAGCCATGGCCGTGCGTGGGGCAAAACTGCTGCGCGCCAATTTAGCCGGGCAAAGCTCGGATGATTTAATCGTGGTCGACTCCCTTACCCAAACGCTCAAGTTGCTGACCGTGGAAGGCGCGCAGCGCAAGAGCTACAGCGTCAGCGCTAGCAGCTCGCCAATGGCAGCGCTTGCGATACCCACCAGCAGTTTTGTGTTGCCAAGTTTGATCGTTCTGGGGGAAGGCGCAGCCGCACCTAGCGTCTTACCTTCGGTGCCGAAAGCAATTTTTGCCGTCAATAAAATATCGGATACCAACGACGGCCTCTGTAATGCGGATTGCAGCCTACGCGAGGCGATTGTTGCCGCAAATGCGGCAGCGGGTGCAGACATCATTAACATACCAGCAGGCACCTATACGTTGACCATCGCCAATGCAGGCGGATTGAACGAAGACAATTCTGCACAGGGCGATTTAGACATCAATAGTCCGCTGACAATTACCGGCGCAGGCTTAGCTACTACCATCATCCAAGGCGGCACCACCAACGCCAATGGCATCGACAAGGTCCTGGCCTTCAGCCCCTTTTGTACGGCCCTAAATATGTCCCTTAGCGACGTCACCGTGCGCTTTGGCCGCAACTCGCAACTCGCCACTAATCCCGATTTCAGTTACACCGGCGGTGGCATTGACGTTTGCAATGCGGCCGCTGGTACTTTCTCCATGAGTAATGTTTTGGTCGACCAAAACACCAATCTCAATGGCTATGGGGGTGGCGTGAATTTTGATTCGCTGCAACCCGCAAATGGCAGCTACAGCATTACTGGCAGCACGATAAGCGGCAACAGCACTACATCGGCCGCCGCCGTTGTCAAGAACGGTGGCGGCATCAATCTGTTTGCCGACCAACACAGCGTCACCATTACCAATACCGCTATTACCGGTAATATTTCGGCAGCAGAGGGCGGCGGCGTTTATACGCGTCACACCTTTGGCGGTGCGATTTTGATTCAAGGCAGTACCATCAACAGTAATGTCGCGGCCAGCCGCGGTGGTGGCGTGTCGAATAGCAATTTTGGTGTTTCCACGTTGACCCTAAACAACGATGGCTTTGTGCAAAACAATATCTCGCAAGGCACAGTCGCTGGCACCGAATCGCGAGGTGGCGGTATTTTTCTCGCTGCGCAAAACACCTCGAGTACCACCGTCAATGAAATGAGTATCACTGGCAACACCGCCAATACCGGCACCTTCCAAGGCGGCGGCGGCGTGGCAACAATTGCTGCAGGACCGCTCACCTTGACCTTCAATCGCATCGCGGGCAATACCGCAGGGACCGGTGGCGGAGCCGGGCTGCATAACGCGGGTGCAACCGTTACCGGAACACGCAATTGGTGGGGCTGCAATGCCGGGCCTACGCTTGCGCCTTGCGATTTAGCCGTGACTACCTCTGGCACATCGACTCTGACGCCGCGTCTGCAGCTTGCGCATACCGCAAGTCCGATTGCAATCTTGATCGGACAAACCTCGACGCTGACGGCCGATTTTTTAACTGATAGCGGCGGCGCTGCAGTAGCGCTGGCAAATCTGGATGCGATGATCGGTACAGCGCACGCCTTTGGTAGCGCTGTGTTGGGAACCTTATCCGCAGCGCAAACCACGATTCAGGCCAACGCGACTGCCACTGCAACCTTTACCGGGACGGGCGGAGGTGCTGGTTCTGCCAACAGCGTCGTGGATGCGCAGAGTCAAACGGCGAACATCACCATCACCGTTCCCACTGTCTCGATCGCTGTTTCACCCGCAAGCGTTTCCGAAGACGGGGCCACCAATCTTACCTACACCGTGACGCTAAGCCAGGTCGTGCCTATTGCCACCTCGGTGAACTTCTCGATTGCAGGCACCGCTGCCTCGGGCACGGATTACGCGGCCATCATTTCCCCGCTGGTGATTCCGGCCAATGCGCTTACCGGCACGATCACGGTCGATCCGACCGTCGACGGCACCATCGAAGCCGACGAGACGGCGATCCTGACCGTCGCTGCCGGCACCGGCTACACCGTAGGCGCACCAGCCAGCGCCACCGGCACCATCCTCAACGATGACGTGCCTTCGGCTTCGATCGCGGTGGCCCCGGTCAGCGTGACCGAAGACGGCGCGCCGAACCTCATCTATACCGTGACCCTCAACCAGTCGACGCTCACCCCGACCTCGTTGAACTTTACGGTCGCCGGCACCGCCACTTCGGGCACCGATTACGCGGCCGTCACTTCGCCGCTGGTCATCCCAGGCGGCAGCACCACCGGTACGATCACGGTTAATCCGACCGCCGATGCCACCATCGAAGCCAACGAGACGGTGATCCTGACCCTCGCGGCTGGCGCGGGTTACACGATTGGTGCGCCGGCCAGCGCCACCGGCACCATCCTCAACGATGATCTGCCGTCGCTGAGCATCAACGACGTCACGCTGGCCGAAGGCAATGCCGGCAGCACGAACACCACGTTCACCGTCTCGCTCAGCGCGCCTGCCGGCCCGGGCGGCGTCACCTTCGACATCGCCACCGCCAACAGCACCGCGACGGCGGGCACCGACTATGCTGCGCAAAGCCTCAGCGGCCAGGCGATTCCAGCTGGCAGCAGCACGTACGCCTTCACCGTGTTGGTCAACGGCGACACGATCAACGAGCCGAGCGAGACGTTTTTCGTCAACGTCACCAACGTCACCAACGCCGTCGTCACCGATGGACAGGGCCAGGGAACAATCACCAATGACGATCCGCTGCCGACGCTGTCGATCGACAACGCGAGCCTCACCGAAGGCAATGCGGGCAGCGCCAACATGGTGTTCACGGTGACGCTGAGCGCCGCCAGCGGGCAGACCGTGAGCGTGAACTTCGCCACCGCGAACGGCACCGCCACCGCCGGCAGCGACTTCACCGCCGCGAGCGGCACGCTCACGTTCACAGCTGGCCAGACCACGCAGCCGATCAACGTGCCTGTGCTCGGCGACACCACGCCCGAGGCGAACGAGACGTTCACCGTGGGCCTGTCCGCTGCCACCAACGCCACCATCGTTGCGGGCGCCGGCGCCGGCATCATCATCGACGACGACACGACGCTGTCGATCAACGATATGACTGTCGCGGAAGGCAATGCCGGCACCTCGCTGGCCACCTTCACCGTGAGCTTGTCGCAACCCGCTGGCGTAGGTGGTGTGAGCTTCGATGTCGCCACTGCCAACGGTACCGCCACCGCCGGCAGCGACTACATGGCGCGCAGCCTCACCGCGCAGACCATCGCCGCGGGTGCAAGCACCTACACCTTCGACGTTACGATCAACGGCGATACGCTTAACGAGCCGAACGAGACGTTCTTCGTCAACGTCAGCAACGTCACCGGTGCCGGCATCGCCGATGGCCAGGGTCTGGGCACCATTACCAACGACGACCCACTCCCATCGCTGTCGATCAACAATGTGACCGTGACCGAAGGAAACGCCGGCACCGTGACGGCGACCTTCACCGTGACACTGAGTGCGGCCAGTGGCCAGACCGTGACCGTGAACTACGTCACCGCCGACGGCATCGCCACCGCAGGCAGCGACTACGTCGCGACCAGCGGCACGCTGACGTTCGCTGCTGGCCAGACCACCCAGCCCATCGGCGTCACCGTGAACGGCGACATCCTGCCCGAGGCGAACGAGACTTTCACCGTGGGTCTGAGTGCTGAGACCAATGCCACCATCGCGGTTGCGACCGGCACCGGCACCATCACCAACGACGATGTGCCGGTCACGGTGGGTCCGGGCAGCTTGCCTGCGGCCACGGTGGCCGCGCCCTATGCGCAGACCATCAGCGCCAGCGGCGGCGCTGGCGCGTACACTTTTGCAGTTACCGCCGGTGCACTGCCCGCCGGGATCACGCTGTCGACTGCCGGCGCACTGGCCGGCACGCCGACTGCGGGCGGCACCTTCAACTTCACCATCACTGCCACGGATTCGAGTCCGGCGCCAGGACCGTTCACCGGCAGCCAGGCGTACACGCTCACGGTGAATGCGCCAACCATCGTGCTGCCCGTTGCGACCCTGCCGGGTGGTGTGACTGCCGTGCCCTACACCGCGAACCTGACGCCCGCCACTGGCGGCACGGCACCCTATAGCTACGCGGTCACGGCGGGTGCACTGCCCGGCGGTATCTTAATGAGCACGGCCGGTGCATTCAGCGGCACGCCTACCGCTGGTGGCACGTTCAATTTCACCGTCACCGCAACCGACAGCAGTACGGGTAGCGGCCCATACACCGCTTCGCGCGCATTCAGCATCGCGGTCACGGCGATCACGATTGCCCCGCCGACCCTGCCTGCCGGCACTGCAGGCGTCGCCTACACGCAAACGCTGACCGCCAGTGGCGGCAGCGCGCCTTACGCTTTCAACGTGAGCGCCGGTGCCTTGCCGGCCGGACTGACGCTTTCCGGCGCGGGCGTGCTGTCGGGCACGCCGACCGCTGCGGGTACGTTTAACTTCACCGCGAGCGCCCTCGACACGGCATCTGCGACGGGCACGTTGGCGTACACGCTGACCATCGCGGCACCGACGCTCACGCTGGCGCCAACTACTCTGGTCGCGGGCATTGCGGGCACGGCATACGCGCAAACGATTACTGCCAGTGGCGGCATCGCCGCGTACACCTACGCGGTCACCACGGGCGCATTGCCGGCGGGCCTCTCACTCAGCACCAGCGGCAATCTCGCCGGCACGCCCACGGTTGCCGGCTCGTTCAACTTCACCATCACCGCTACCGACAGCACCAGCGGCACGGCAGGCACCGGCAGTCGCGCCTACACCCTGGTCCTCGCGGCCCCGACCATCAGCCTGGCCACCGCGCAGGTCCCACCGCCGTTCCTCGGTACGCCTTACAGCGCGACTCTGGTTGCCACAGGCGGTACGGCGCCGTACACCTACGCAGTCACGGCGGGCATATTGCCGGCCGGATTGTCGCTCAGCCCCGCCGGCTTGCTGAGCGGCACGCCCAACACTTTGGGCTCCGCGACGTTCACCATCATGGCGACCGATGCACTGGGCTTCACCGGCACCCGGGTGTTCAATCTCACGGTGCAGCTGCTTGCGCTTCCAGTGCCAGTGGATTCGCCACTCGCACTGGCAACGCTGGCACTCGGCATGTTGCTCGCCGGACTATTGTTCGTGCGCCGCCGCGCACTGCGTTGGACGAAAGGCCCGTTGGCCTGATCGCAATCGACCGGGCGGGCCCTGTGCCCATCCGGCCAAGGGGAGAAGGGGTCAGGTGAAGGGCTCACCATTAGCCGCCGCTGTCAAGCGAAGCGCGATGCGGTTGATTTTGATGTTCGATGACGCGCCTCGCTCTCAAGTTCCGCAGTTAACGCCGTAAGTCATTGATTGCATTGTTGCCGCGCAGGCGAAAATGCCACTACAACGCGTTGATTTCGGCAGGTGCGGTCAGTGCCATGGCCTTGAATAGGTCATGCTGTTCGGGCGTTATTCGGCTGGTGCCGGTGACGGTGTTGTGGTTGATTTGGATGCGGTGTTTTTGGATGCGTTTGAGCGTTGCGAGTGCGTGCTTTACTGAGAGCGCGCTTCCTGTGCGGCGCAGTCGCTCGCGCATCACGCGATGTCGCACCAGCGCAAGAAAGCAAATCATCGCGTGCGCCCTGATGCGCTCGGGCAAGCGGTGCTGAACGGGTGCGATGGCAGCTCCTGCGCAACCGGCAATTGCTCCCGGCATTGCCCTACCTCCGGCATCTCTGGCGTCGCCTGCGCTCGCGGCACTCGCATATCCATGTGCATCCTCGCTCTTGAGTACGCGAAAGCCGCGCTCGATATCGGCGAGTACCTTGTATCGTTCAATGACTACGGTACCCTGAGATTCGAGACATTCATCAAATAGCAGGGATAGAAAGGGATGGGGTCGCGTCTTGTATTGCGATCTCTCCTGTGATTGGCGTGAGCAATCCTGGAAGCCATCCAGTCCTCATGCTGTCTTGGTTTCCGACTGGCTGGTCGTCGCCACAGAAATTGGTTTTTGAGTTGGACGAACGTGGGGCGTAACTTTCGACGCTTTTTCCCCATCAAGCGTGACCCGACCGCGAGGTCGCGTTGCTTGTGACTTGTGAAAGTGCGGCTCGTTTCAACGCGAAGAAGTCGCCTGATCACTGCTGATCCTCAGCCGAGCGAATCTGCGCACGCTGGTCTGGCGATAGGAGCGGACCCGGCCGCGATAGACGTCGACGCACTCTAAACCAAACGCGCCCGGGTGCGCTCCCATGGGCTGCCGCAAACCCCTACTCGGGAAAGGTCGCGTTCCGACATACAACTCCGGCCGGCCACTACGCTTGCTGCGCCTGAAATTTCGCTACGCGTGGATGGATCACGCGCTTCCACAAGGGCGGTACCAGCGCGAGCAGGAACATGGCGGCGTAGCCACCTGGCAACTGCGGGCTGGCGTCGTAGTGGCGTAGTGCCTGATAGCGGCGTTTTGCGGTTTCGTGGTGATCGGAATGGCGTTGCAGTTGGAACAGCATCAGGTTGGTGAGCAGGTAGTTGGAGTTCCACGAATGCAGATGTGTGGTGCGTTCGTAGCGACCATCGGCGAGGCGTCGACGCGCGAGGCCATAGTGCTCGATGTAGTTGATGACTTCCAGGGTGATTGCGGCGACCAGGCCTTGGGCGAAGCAAAAGATCAGGCCCTGGGCGCCGACGCTGAGCGCGATGCCGGCGGCCATCAACAGTGTGACTGCGCTCCACAGCAGCATCTCGTTGCGCCAATGCAGTATTGGCAATTGCGCGCGACGCAGGCGATCAGCTTCCAGCTTCCAGGCGTTGCGCGTGTTGCGCCAAAGTCCCTGCGCAACGAATGGATAAACACTGCAGCCCAGCGGTGCCGATGAGGCGTCCTGCGGGGTGCTGACGTGCACATGATGGCCGCGCACATGTTCGATCTTGAAGCCGAAATAGTTGACAGTGCATAGCAACAGACCACCGGCTACTGGTTCGAAGCGGCTCGATTTGTGGATCAATTCGTGCGCAACATTGATCGCGAGAATGCCGCTGACCACGCCCTGCGACAGCACCCATCCGATCTTTCCCGCGATGCCGAGTGGCAATGCGCTGAACTGTACCGACGCCCAGTACACCAGCACCAATTGGATCGGCAGGCAGGCCAGCGTCAGCACCAGATACCAGCGGCGCAGCTGCAGGCGCTCGGCTTCGATTTCATCAGGGTTGCTGGCGTCCTTGCCGATCACATAATCGAACAGGGGCAGCAGCACAAACAGGAAGAACAGCGGAAACCATGCCGACAGATCGGGCGGCAGCGTGCCGTTTCGTGCCATCGATGCGGAGATCGGCATCAGTGCCGGCGTGATGAATGCCAGCAGATAGCCCAGCGCTTTGAGTCGGTGCATCTCGGGCTCCATAGAAGGTGAGTATTGTCCGACCTGCGCGCCCCGCAGGCAACAGTAGGCGCGATCAAATCACCACAGGTTCCGGTTCGATGGACACGCCAAACTGCTGCTGAACCTTGGCCTGTATCTGCTGTGCCAAGGCCAGCAGTTGGGCGCCCGTTGCGTTGCCGTGGTTGACCAGCACCAGCGCATGCCCTGAGGCAATCCCGGCATCGCCATCGCGGAAGCCTTTGAACCCAGCCTGTTCGATCAGCCAACCGGCACTGAGTTTGATGCGTTCCGCGTCGGCAGTTTTCCAATGCGGCATGGCGGGATAGGCTGCCATCAGCGCTTCAGCACGGGTGATGTCTACCAGAGGATTTTTGAAAAAACTTCCGGCGTTGGGCAATATCGAAGGCTGCGGCAGTTTGCGCCGGCGCAAGCGACGCACCGCGGTCGCTACATCGGCGGCGTTGGGCGCGGCGATGTCGAGCGCGGCGAGCTCTTCACCGATGCCAGCGTAGTCCATTTTCAGCGCGGCGCTGCGACTGAGGCGCAGACGAATCTCGGTGACGATGTAGCGATCCGGTTCGTGTTTGAATAGGCTATCGCGGTAGCCGAATCTGCAGTCGGCCCGGGACAGAATCACCTGCTGCCGTAGCTTGCGATCAAACGCATCGACTTCGTGCAGGGTGTCGGACAGCTCGACACCGTAGGCGCCGATATTCTGGATCGGGGCCGCACCACACAGGCCGGGAATCAGCGCGAGATTTTCGATGCCGCAGTAGCCGTGGGCCAGTGACCAGGTGACCAGGTCGTCCCAGCGTACGCCGGCATCGGCGCAGACCAAGGCACCTTCGTTGTCGATTGGCGTCTCGGCAATGCGCTGTGCCAGCACGCGCAGCACCAGGCCTTCAAAGTTGCGGGTGAGCAGCACGTTGCTGCCTTCGCCCAGTACCAGCAGCGGCAAACCCGCAAACCGGTCGTCGGCTAGCACATCGGGCAGCGCATCGACATCGCGCACCTGGGCGAGGTAGCGCGCCCGTGCCGACACGCGCAGCGTATTGAGGGTGCGCAAGTCGACGTTTTGCTCGATGCGCACGCCATCAGTTCGCATCGGGTTCACTTCGCATCTGTATCACCTCGCATCTTTATCACCTCGCCGCGAAACGCTCGCCCTGTCCAGCGCGGCGATCGCGGCAACGCTTTCGCCAATCAGGGCCGGACCGCGATAGACCATGCCTGAGTAAAACTGCACCAGGCTCGCGCCGGCTTCGATCTTTGCTGCAGCATCGCGGCCGTTGAGGATTCCACCCACTCCGATAAGTGGAACGCGCCTGCCGAGTCGTTTGCTCATTTCCGCAAGTACCTGTGTGGACTTGGCAAACAGCGGCTTGCCGCTGAGTCCGCCAGATTCTGCACCATGCCGCAGGTGCGTGACTGTGTCGCGATCTATGGTGGTGTTGGTGCAGATCAGGCCATCAACGCGCTCTTCGAGAAATACGCGTGCCATGGCGTCGATCTGGGCGTTGGTCAGATCAGGTGCGATCTTCACCAGGATCGGTATGCGCCTGCCATGACGAGTGGCAAGCTGTTCGCGTTCGCCCAGCAGTGTCGCCAGCAAGCGTCGCAGGCTGTCTTCCGCTTGCAACTCGCGCAGGCCACTGGTGTTGGGCGAGGAAATATTCACGGTCACGTAGCTGGCACGCGCATACACCTTGCGCAGGCAGATCAGGTAATCATCGGCGGCGCGCTCGTTGGGTGTGTCCTTGTTCTTGCCGATATTGATGCCGAGCGGACCGGCAAAACGCGCGCACTCGACATTGCGCACCAGGGCATCGACGCCGCCATTGTTAAAGCCGAGGCGATTGATGATGGCCTGTGCCGCTGGCAGACGAAACATGCGCGGCTTCGGATTGCCCGGCTGCGCCAGCGGCGTGGTGGTGCCCACCTCGATAAAACCAAATCCAAGGGACGCAAGGGCGTCGATATGAGCACCGTCCTTGTCCAGGCCTGCGGCCAGACCCACTGGATTGGGAAAGTCGATACCGAACACGGTTCTGGGCAACGGCGTGATGCGGCTGGCGATCAGCGGGTTCATGCCGATTCGATAAGCCGCTTCGATCGCCTTCAAGCCCAGGCCGTGGGCGGTCTCCGCGTCGAGTGCGAACAAAAAGGGGCGGGCGAATGCGTACATGATCGCGATCGTGCAGAAGGGATGCGGCATTGTCGCGGTTTTCGTCGGTCATTGGCCATGGGCCGGTGGCATTCGTCTGGCGAGTTCCGCGATTCCGGCCGATGCGTCATTGCGGATTCAGAGTGCAGCGGCGAGACTGCGTGCAGCGCAATCCCGGAGAATTTCATGTATCGCTTCTTGTTGTTTGCCCTTGTCACGCTCAGCGCGGTTGGCGCGCTGTGTGCTGAATCACCACCCGCCACGACAGCAAGGACCGATTCAGCGCGTTCGCGGCTCGAAGCATTCTCCAAGGGATTGAACGAGCTCACTGGATCGTTCCAACAGCGCACGGTCGCGCCCGACGGTGCGGTTCAGGAGGATTCGTCGGGCATCCTGGCATTGCGCGCGCCGCGCCAGTTCCGCTGGGAATATGTTGAGCCTTATCCGCAACTGATCGTCGCCGATGGTGACAACGTGTGGATTTACGATGAGGACCTGGAGCAGGTCACCGTGCGCAACCAGTCACAGGAGGAGGCGCAGAGCCCGCTTACCATTTTAATCGATCTGTCACAGCTCGACCGCGACTTCAAAGTCAAATCGCTTCCCGCATCGGGCGGCCTGCTGTGGCTGGAGTTGCAATCGCTGGCCAAGGAACCCGCGTTCAAGACGGTACGCATTGGCCTGGGCGCAAAGAGTCCGGAACAAATGGTCCTGATCGACCTGATTGACAACCGTACCGAGTGGCGTTTCGCTGACTGGAAACGCGATCCAAAACTCGACGACGCCAAATTCAGGTTCACGCCGCCCGCAGGTGTGGATGTGGTGGGCGAGCCGGTGCGCGGGGCCGAGGTTAGGCCATTGCGCTGAAATGCGTGAACGCATGCACATTGAGGTGCGGGCTGGTTAAGGTGCAGAAGGGATGAGTCGAAGCGAGCGTTGAATGTGCGCTGTACTAGGCGCATGTTCCGGCACACTGACGAACTCAAATCGGCTTCTGCCATTATCGCGCCATGCATCAACCTTCGCTGACCTCCGCCATCGATCCTTCCGCTGCGCTGCGACCGCTCGCTGAGCGCATGCGGCCGCGGGTGCTGGATGATTTTGTCGGGCAACAACGTTTGCTTGCGCCGAACACCGCACTGCGGCGGGCAATTGAATCCGGTCGTGTGCACTCGATGATTCTGTGGGGCCCGCCGGGATGTGGCAAGACATCGCTGGCGCGCGTGCTGGCACATTATTCGGATGCCGAGTATGTGGCGCTGTCGGCGGTGCTGACTAATCTGGCCGAGGTGCGAACGGTGCTGGCACAGGCCGCGCTGCAATTTGCGCAGGGCCGTCGTACGGTGCTGTTCGTCGATGAGGTGCATCGTTTCAACAAGGCACAGCAGGATGCGTTCCTGCCGCATATCGAGCGCGGCAGCATTGTCTTTGTCGGCGCTACGACGGAAAACCCCAGTTTCGAGCTGATTTCGGCGCTTTTGTCGCGTTGCCGGGTGCACGTGATGGAGGCGGTTTCGGCCGAGGCCGTGGTCATGGCGCTGCAGCGCGCACTACGTAATGGCGTGCATGGCCTGGGCGAACTGCATTTGACAGTTGCAGACGACACGCTGCAGTCGATTGCACGCGCTGCTGATGGCGACGTGCGCCGCGCCCTGACCTTGCTGGAAATCGCCGCCGAACTGGCCAGTGATGGGCAGATAGATGCCACGGTTCTGGACCAGGTGCTGGCCGATCGTGTGCGCCGTTTCGACAAGGGCGGCGATGTTTTCTACGACCAGATTTCGGCATTGCACAAGTCCGTGCGCAACTCCAATCCCGACGCGGCGTTGTACTGGATCGCGCGCATGTTCGATGGCGGCTGTGATGCGGCCTACCTGGCGCGGCGTCTGACCCGCATGGCGGTGGAGGATATCGGTCTGGCCGATCCATCGGCGCTGGAGCGCACGATCGCGGCATGGAAAGCCTTTGATCGACTGGGCAGTCCCGAAGGCGATCTGGCCTTGGCCTCGATCGCGGTGTACCTCGCCATGGCGCCGAAGAGCAATGCCAGCTATGTGGCGTTCAAGGCGGCGCAACAGGATGTGCGCGAGCACGGATCGTTGCCCGTGCCGATCGCGCTGCGCAATGCACCGACGCGGCTGATGAAATCACTCGGGCATGGTCGCGGTTATCAGTACGACCCGGATGTCGAAGGTGGCGTCGCCTATGATCAGCAATGCTTCCCCGATCAATTGGGCGAGCGCACTTATTATCAGCCGGTGGATGCCGGCATCGAGACGCGGATCAAATCCCGACTCGACGAGATTCGCGCGCTGCGCAAGTCGCGCGGCTGAGGGCGCTGAACATGGGTAACTGGCATCACGTGTTGGCGGTCGCGGTGGGTGGCGCCAGTGGTGCCGTGCTGCGCTTTGCGGTCAACGAGTGGTTTCGGTTGCGTGCCTGGTCCAGCTTGCCGCTGGCCACTTTGACGGTGAATACGATTGGCTGCCTGCTTGCCGGCGCGCTGCTGGTCTGGCTGGAGCAGCGTGGCCCGCAGTCGGCGTTATGGCGCAGCCTGTTGCTGTTCGGGGTGCTGGGCGGGCTGACCACATTCTCCGCCTTGAGCGTGGAATTGCTGCAGTTCCTGCGTGCCGGTCGCACTGATCTGGCGGTCCTGTTTGCCGCCGCCAACCTGTTGCTTGGTCTGGGTGCCGTAGTGCTCGGTTGGTGGCTGGGGCGGATCGCGCTGTCCCAATAGGCGCGCGGCGCATGAGTTTGCCGCGGGCATTGCCAATGGGTCGCTCGACACTTGAGGTTTCCTTGAGTCCGGGGCCGCTTGCTGGTCAACTCAGCGCGCGCACGGTTGCGCTGGGGAGAGAACTGATGAAAGGCATTTTGATCGGAGGGCTACTTGGCGGACTCGTAGTATTTTTCTGGGGCTTTGTGGCGCACACCATGCTGCCGTTAGGCGAGATCGGCATGATTGAGGCGACGCCGGCACAGCAGGACGCGGTGCTGGCCAGTGTCAAAGGCAACTTCGAGGCCGGCGCCGGCGTTTATGTTTTGCCGATGGACATGGCGGCGATGACGGACAAGACCAGGGCCAAGGCATATGGCGAGCGCCTGCGGGCCAATCCCTATGCTTTTGTGGTCTATCAGCCGCAGGGTATGGACACGATGAATAACATGGGCAGCAATCTGGCCATCGAATGGGCCACCAACACTGTGTCTGCGCTGCTGGTTGCGTTTCTGGTGTCCTTCGCTGCCGTCGGCTACGGCAGCAGGGTGCTGCTGGTGCTGGTGACTGGCATTTTCGGTTGGGTCGCCAATGCGGTCCCGATGTGGAACTGGTATCGATTCCCGACAGATTTTACTGTCGCTGCCTTGATCGAACAGGGCGTCGGCTGGCTGTTGGCAGGCCTGGTGGTGGCCTGGGCATTGAAGCGATTCTCGCGTTGATCCGAACCGCTTGACCTGTCGGTTTGTCACGTCGCTTGAGCGGTGAATCGTGCAGCGCCCCGCAATTGGCGCGGGGCGCTCTCGCCGCACTGTGCCAGCATTGTTATGATGCGCGCTGATGTAACCGAAGCGTGGGAGAGATTGCGTGCTGGAACTGCTAGCGGCCGGTGGCAAGGCCATGATTCCGATTGGGTTGGCTGCGGTAATGACCTTGGCCATTGTGCTGGAACGTTTTTGGTCGTTGCGCAGAAAGGAGATTCTGCCGCCGCACCTGACCGCTGAGGTCAAGGCCTGGGCGTTGCAGAACCGTCGTCTCGACGAAAATCACTTGCAAGCGCTTGCCAAGACCTCACCGCTCGGTGAAGTGTTCGCGGCAGCGTTGCGCGTTCGTCACCTGGGTCGCGAGGCCGTTAAAGAACGTGTGGAGGACGCAGGGCGTCACGCCATGCATGGCCTGGAGCGCTTTCTCAATACCTTGGGCACCATTGCCTTGATCGCGCCATTGCTCGGCTTGCTGGGCACTGTGATCGGCTTGATCCGCATGTTTCTGGCGGTGATGACGCACGGTATTGGCGACGCCAACCAGATGGCGGGCGGAATCGGCGAGGCGCTGGTTTGCACTGCATCCGGCTTGGTCGTGGCGATTCCTGCCTACATCATGCATCGCTATTTTCGTGGCAAAGTGGTCAGCCTCGGCGTCGACATGGAGCGCGAAGTCATCGCGCTGGTCGACTCGATGGACGCGGAGCCGCCGGCAGTGGCAGCTGCACGCAGGGCCACGAAGTGAAATTTGCCAAGAGCTCGGCCGGCGACGATTTTGAAATCAGCGTTATTCCGTTGATCGACGTCATGCTGACCCTGCTCATGTTCTTCGTGATGACTGCCACGTTTGAACACCGTTCGCTGATGCGCGTGGCCTTGCCTGAGTCGTCGGCGGAGCCGGTCGCCACCGAGCAGGACGGATTGACGGTGTTGATTGACGCCGAAGGGCGCACCTATATCGGTGCCAATGAAGTGTTGAATCCGAACGTGGATACGATCAAGGAAGCGTTAAGCGCTGCCGCAGGCGAAGACCGGGAACGCCCGGTCAATCTGCGTGCCGACGGCAAGACGCCGCATCAGGCAGTGGTCACCGCGATGGACGCGCTGGGCCAACTCGGATTTTCGCGCCTGTCGATCGCTACGGTGCCTGCCAAGTCCCCGACCGCGAAGCCTGCAGGCGATCGGTGAGCGGGCCGGCACCCGTCACCGGGGCAAGTGACGATTGGATCGCCATCTATCGGCGGTTGTTGCGCTATGTGCGACCGCACTGGCCGATCGCGCTGGTGGCGATGATAGGTATGGTCGGCGAGGCGCTGATGGCGGGCGCTTTTACTGCGCTGATGCGGCCCATGGTCGATGGCACTTTCATCGAGCGTGATCCGGTCATGTTGCGCTGGTTGCCGTTCGCTATCGTGGCTATCTTTCTGGTGCGTGGCATTTCCGGTTTTCTGGCCGATGTCGGTTCGGCGCGGGTCGGCCGCTCCGTGGTAGTCACGCTGCGCACCGAGCTGCTGTCCAAGTATCTGCGCCTGCCGTCTTCCTGGTTCGACCGCGAGTCGACGGCGACGATGGTGTCGCGACTGAACTACAACGCCGAACAGGTGGCGCACGCGGCCAGCGATGCGATAAAGATCATGATGACCGAGGCGCTGACCATTGTCGTGCTGCTCGGTGTGATGTTTTACCAGAGCGCCAAACTCACCTTGACTGTCGCCGTCATGGTGCCGGTGATCGCGGTGATCGTTGCCTTGGTTGGACGTCGCTATCGACGCATCAACGAGAATATCCAACAGGCCTACGGCGCCTTGGCGCATGCGTCCGAGGAAGCGCTGGCCGGTCACGAGGCTGTGAAGATTTTTGGCGGAAGCGAGCAGGAGATCAAGCGATACACCGCGCTGGCGCGCAACAATTTTCGCCTCAATCTCAAGGTCGTCGCTACCCAGGCGGTCAGTTCCGGCGTGGTCCAGGTGCTCGCCGCGATCGCGCTGGCGACCATCGTCTATGTCGCCGGACGCGCAGCGGTCAGCGATGGCATGACCGCCGGCATGTTCATGTCACACATCGGCGCGATGATGGCGATGCTGCCCTCGATCAAACGGGTGACCAATGTGCAGACGGTGACGCAGCGCGGAATCGCTGCCGCCAGCAGTTTGTTTGAAGTGTTCGACGAACCCGAGGAAGTGGACAGCGGCCAGCTCGCTCCGCAGCGGGTGCGCGGCGAAATACGTTTCGAGTCGGTGTCGTTTCGTTACGCGGCGGACAAACCGCAGGTTTTGCACAATGTGAGTATTGACGTGCCGGCTGGAAGTTTGACTGCCATCGTGGGTCGCTCCGGCAGCGGCAAAAGTACACTGCTGCGATTGCTGCCGCGCTTCTATGAACCCATGGCGGGGCGCATCCTGCTCGACGGCGCAGCACTTACTGATTATCGGCTGCAGAGTCTGCGTCAACAGATCGCGGTGGTCAGCCAGAATGTCGTGTTGTTTGATGACACGATCGCGCGCAATATCGCCTATGGCGCATTGTCAGCAGCTACGCCCGCGGAGATCGAAGCGGCGGCAACGGCTGCGAATGCCATGGAGTTCATCAATCTGTTGCCGCAGGGCATGGAATCCCGCATCGGTGATCGCGGCGTGCTGCTCTCGGGTGGTCAGCGACAGCGGCTGGCGATTGCGCGAGCGATTCTGAAGAATGCGCCGGTGCTGATTCTCGATGAGGCTACGTCGGCGCTGGATACTGAATCCGAGCGACTGATCCAGCAGGCGTTGGACCGCATTTTGGTAGGACGTACTGCGCTGGTCATTGCGCATCGGTTGTCGACCATCGAGCATGCCGATCAGGTTGTGGTGCTTGAGGCTGGCCGCGTCGCGGAGACTGGGCGGCATGCCGACCTGATCACCCGTGGCGGAGTTTATGCGCAGTTGCATGGGTTGCAATTTCGCGAGATCGAGAACGCATGAACGGTGTGCGCAGCCGCCTGGAGTCATGGTTGTTGGAGCGTTGGTATGGCGGGGCCGTCGTTCCGATCTGGTTGAGCGCATTGGAATCGATTTACGCGCGGGTGTTGGCGTTGCGTCGGCGCCTGTATTCCTGGGGACTGCTGCGCAGCCAGCACGCTTCGGTTCCGGTGGTAGTCGTCGGCAATCTCACTGTGGGCGGCACCGGCAAAACGCCGCTGGTCGCAGCACTCGCGGTTGCACTGCGCGAGCGCGGCTGGCAGCCGGGCGTCCTGTCACGCGGTTATCGCAGCGCGCAACGCGGTGCCGTGCTGGTACCGCCCGCCGCCGCGCCGGAAGAATTCGGTGATGAACCGGTGTGGTTGAGTCGCAGTACCGGAGTGCCCGTCGCCATCGGTCGGCGGCGGTGGCAGGGCGCACTGCTGCTCAGTCAATCGGGATGCGACGTCATTATCAGCGATGACGGATTGCAGCACTGGGCGCTGGCGCGCGACATCGAGATTCTGGTGATCGATGGACTGCGGCGTTTCGGCAATGGTCGCCTGTTGCCGGCCGGACCGTTGCGGGAGCCCGCGAGCCGTGCCGCGCGCGTGGATCTGCGCGTGGTCAATGGTGGCATCGCCGCGGACGGGGAAGTGGCAATGAGCGTTCGCGCTACGCGGATCGTGCGCGTTGGCGATGTCGCGCATGCCCTGAGTCTGGATTCGCTGCGTGGGCAAACTGTTCACGCCGTCGCTGGCATCGGCAATCCGGAACGTTTTTTCGTGATGTTGGAATCGGCGGGGCTGAACGTGCATCGTCATGCTTGGCCGGACCATCATCGATTCAGTGGCGACGAGGTACGTTTCCCGGACGACTTGCTGGTGCTGGTCACCGAAAAAGATGCGGTCAAGGTCGCGCGCTACGCTCATGATCGTCTGTACGCCGTACCTATCGACGTGCAATTACCCGCGGCGTGCATCGCCCAACTGCATGCGCAACTTTGCCAAATGCGCAGTGCCAGCGCCTGCTCCTGATTGATCGCGGCCAAGGAACCGGAACCCGTAGATGACTACTGAATTCGTTGTCGCGATCCCGACGCGCATGGCGTCCACACGACTCCCCGGTAAACCGCTGCGCGAAATTGCTGGCCGCCCGATGATTGCGCATGTGATCGAACGTGCGCTGCACGCCGGTGCGCGTGAGGTAGTGGTGGCAACCGATGATGAGCGCATTGCCGAGGTCGCGCGGCGCGCTTGTGCGCAGGTGTGCATGACGCGCACCGATCATGTTTCTGGCACCGATCGACTGGCAGAAGTTGCGACCCGGCTGCGCTGGCCGGATGAGCTGATCGTGGTCAATCTGCAAGGCGACGAACCGCTGGCCCCGCCGCGAGGTATCAGCGCTGTGGCGCAACTGTTGGCGCAATCTGCAACCCCGATGGCGACGCTTTGCACAGTGCTGCGCGACGCCGAAGAATTGCACTCGCCGGCTTGCGTGAAAATCGTTTTGGACGCGGCAGGTCACGCGCTGTATTTCAGTCGCGCGCCGATTCCGTTTGCCCGAGATGCCTTTGCGGCCAATCCCGCGTCACTGCCGGAGGGCGTTGAGTTTCTGCGCCATATTGGAATTTACGCCTATCGCGCCGGGTTCCTGCGCGCGTTTGCGGCGCTGCCGCCAGGCCGCCTGGAAATAATCGAATCGCTGGAGCAACTGCGCGCTCTGGAAGCAGGGCACGCCATTGCCGTCGCCGTCAGTCCGGAGCCATTTCCCGCCGGCGTGGACACCGAGGCCGATCTGCAGCGTGTGGAAGCCTGGTTGCAGAATGGACAACGTTGATCTTGGTGCACGGCAGTACCGTGACTTCTGGCATGGCTTGACGAAGTCCGGGCAGATGCCTAATTGTATTGAGCTGCTATCCCCGCGCATTGGCGCATTCCTTCAGCTGTCTGGAGTCTTCATGTCCATTAAACCGCTCAGTTTGTCCATTATGTTGGTGATGATTGCTGCGTGCTCAAAAACACCTGAGACACCCGCACCGGTCACTGCCCCGGTCGTCGCGCCAGTGGTTGCTGAACCTGTCATCGCAACTTCTCCGATCGACGATGCGGTCGCCGGCGCCTGGCGCAGCGAAGACGATCGCAGTCGTGATGCGTTTCGTCACCCGGCCGCAGCGTTGGAATTCTGGGGGTTGGCACCGGGCATGACTGTGCTCGAAGTGCAACCTGGCGCTGGCTGGTGGACCGAGATTCTGGCGTCGTATGCCAAGGCAAACGGTGGCCAGTTCTATGTCACTGCGGCCGATCTGGATAATCCCGAGCTGTCGGCCGAAGGGCGCAAAGCGCGAGAGGAATTTGCAGCGCGTTTTGCCGCCAAGCCGGAAATCTACGGCAACGTAAACCTGGTAAATTTTGGCGCGAAATCGGCGCCGTTGCCGGCGGCTACATTCGATTTCATTCTGACCGCCCGCTCCACCCATGGCTGGGTCAATGGTGGCGTTGCCGACAAGATGTTTGCCGATTTCTTTCAGGCATTGAAGCCTGGTGGCATCCTGGCCCTGGAGCAGCATCGTGCGAACGAAGGCACCGATCCCGCCAACGAGGTAACCGGCACATCAAGTGGTTACGTGATGCAGTCAGCCGTTGTGGCGTTGGCAGAGAAGGCGGGATTCAAACTCGAAGCGAGCTCGGAGCTCAATGCCAATTCGGCCGATACCAAGGACCATCCGTTTGGTGTGTGGACCTTGCCGCCGGTCGCACGCACTCGTCCGTACAGCGAAGGGGCAGATGCGCACGACGATAAATTCGATCGCAGCAAGTACCACGCGATTGGTGAGTCGGACCGCATGACACTGAAATTCCGCAAGCCGTAAGCGCGTCTATCGGCGGGTCCGCGCGGAGGCTTTTCTCAACTCCGCGCGCCACAAGAGCGTCCGACCACAGGTCGGGCGCACCGAGTCGCGTCCGCGGCAGATACCAAGACCCGGAACGCAGGGGCGGCATTCGTGGTTCGCAAACAACCTCACTTTGTCGCGCGTACTCCTCATCCTGACCCTCTTCCGTATGTGGGAGAGGGTCAGGGTGAGGAATACGCGCGTTAGACTTGGCCATGTGCGGCCGAGACGCAGCTTTCTACACCTGGCGCGAGATCCATGCGTTTTCGCAGCCGTTGGTGCTGACCACGCCGATGGACGACCCCGAGCCGCGGTTCAATCGTGCGCCTACTCAGCAAGGCTGGGTATTGCTGCCAGATGCGTCGGAGCACGGAGCGGCTACGCACGCGGCGATGGCCGTGTCGATGCGTTGGGGGCTGATCCCGTTCTGGGCCAGGGACATGAAGGTCGCCTACTCAACGATCAATGCGCGCGTGGAGTCGGCGAGTGCCAAGCCCGCATTTCGCGATGCCTGGAAGCGGCGGCGTTGCCTGGTGCCGGCGTCGGGCTACTACGAGTGGCGCGTGCTGGCCGACGGCAAAACCAAGCAGCCGTACTTTGTACATGCCGCCGATGCGCCGGTGCTGATGTTTGCCGGACTCTGGGATCGCTGGCAGGGCGCTGCTACCGAGGCGATTCAGAGTTACAGCATCGTCACCATGCCCGCCGCTGGCGTGATCGCCGAGATCCACGATCGTATGCCGCTGATCCTGCCGTCATCGCTTTTGCGCGATTGGATCTACGGCAGCGCCGATGATGCCGCTGGCATCGCGCTTGCCGCGCCGGTTCCGTTGCTGGCGTTCCATGCCGTGCCCAACGCGGTGGGCAACGTACGCAATCAAGGGCCCGGGTTGATCGAGGATTTGGCTGCGGGTTAGTTGTGCATCGTCATGAAGATAGCGTGTCCCGGTTGGACAGCACCGCAGCGAATCGTGGTCGGCGCGGATAGCCTGGCAACCAATGTGTCTCACCAGACAGACGTATTCGGGCGCCACGCAGATAGTGTGCGTCCCCACGCCGAACGGACGCACACGTCATGAATTATGTCGCTACCAAAGACAAGACCAAAATCTACGTGAAGGATTGGGGCACTGGCACACCGGTAATCCTGATCCACGGCTGGCCACTGTCGGCGGACAGTTGGGACGACCAGGCGATGGCAATTGCCAATGCCGGGCATCGCGCGATTGCTTACGACCGGCGCGGTTTTGGGCGCTCGTCGCAACCGTGGAGTGGCTACGACTACGACACGCTTTCCGATGATCTGGCGGCAGTTATCGAACAAACCGGCGCGCAAGATGCGGTATTAGTCGGTTTCTCGATGGGCGGCGGCGAAGTGGCGCGCTACATGTCGCGTCATGGCGGCAAGTCGGTATCCAAGGCGGTGCTGGTGTCATCGGTGCTGCCGTATCGATTGAAGACTCGAGACAACCCGATCGGTACCGAGCAAGCCGCGTTCGACAAGACGGCGCTGGCCATCAACGAGGATCGCGCGAAGTTCCTCGCGGGTTTCTTCAAGGATTTTTTCGGTGTCGGCATGATCTCCCAGCTGGTCAGCGACGAACTGCTGGAGTGGGCGCGCAGCGTGGCCATGCAGGCTGGCCTCAAAGCCACACTCGAATGCGTAAAATCTTTTTCGTCGACCGATTTTCGCGGTGATCTTGCGGCGTTCAAAGTGCCGACGCTGATCATCCACGGCACCGAAGACAAGACCGTACCCATCGACGCTTCAGCTCGTGTGGCGGTGCAGGGCATCGCGCAATGTGAGTTGATCGAATACGACGGCGCGCCGCATGGTTTGTTTGCCACGCACAAGGAACGGCTGACCAAGGATCTGCTGGATTTCATCGGCTGACCCACGCACGCTGGATTGCGCCAATACCTGGGCTCAGAAGCGGCGCAGCGCCGTGATGTGATGGGCTTCTGGCTATCACACTACTGTCACCATGCTGAAATAGGGTGGCGGGCATGAATATCCTCATGCTGTCGGATGTTTACTTCCCGCGGGTCAACGGGGTCTCCACGTCGATCCGCACTTTCGCCGAGGTGCTCACGCGCCAAGGCCACCGCGCCACCATCGTTGCGCCCGACTATGGCGCGAACAGCGGCCAAGTCGAATCCGATGCGGTCGCTCCTTACGAAGTGTTGCGTCTGCCGGCGCGGGTGATCTTTTTCGATCCGGAGGATCGACTGATCCGCGCGTCCGCTGTAGGCACGCTGCTACCGCAGCTGGCAGCGCGGCACTGGGACGTCATCCATATCCATACGCCGTTTCGCGCGCACCAACTGGGCGTGCGTCTGGCGAAGCTGACTGGACGGCCGACAGTGGAGACCTATCACACGTATTTCGAGGAATATGTCGGCCACTATCTGCCGTGGTTGCCCAAGACGCTGTCGCGCCTGTTCGCGCGCCGCGCTTCGCGTTACCTGTGTCACGGCGTCGATCATCTGATCGTGCCCAGCGAGCAGATGGTGAAGGTGCTCGATCGCTATGGCGTGCGCACGCCGTCGACGGTGCTGCCCACAGGAATCGACTTGACCGAGTTCGTTGGTGGTGATGGTGTTCGCTTTCGGCGGCAGCATGACATTTCGTTGACGCAGCCGATTCTGGTGACAGTGAGTCGACTGGCGATGGAAAAGAACATTGCCTTTCTACTACAAGTCGTCGCGCGACTGACCCAGGAATTTCCAAGCTTGCTGTTTGTGGTTGCCGGCGAGGGACCGGATGCACCAAGGTTGAAAAAACTCACGGCAAGTTTGGGCCTGCATCGACACGTAAAATTCTTCGGCAATCTGGACCGACGCACTGCATTGCTTGATTGCTACCGCGCCGGTGACGTTTTCGTGTTTGCCTCACCCACCGAAACCCAGGGGCTGGTGTTGACTGAAGCCATGGCTCTGGGTGTTCCGATTGTTTCGACTGCGGTCATGGGCACCGCCACCGTACTGCGCGACGCACGCAGCGCACGCATCAGCGCGCAGAATGCAGAAGAATTCGCCGGGCACGTCGCGCACTTGCTACGCACACCGGAAGATCGCGCTGCGCATTCGGCAGCCGGGCGCGGCGATGCCATGGCCTGGAGCACCGATGCCTTGATGCATCGCGTGGTGGCCCTGTACGCGCAGCTTGGGTGTTGCGATGAAGCGGCCGGTTCCGGCGATCCTGTTGTCGGATGAACCCGGCAAATCAAGGGACGTGGCCGTCGGCGCGAACCCGGCCGCGACGGACATTGCCGCACTCGTGCCGCGTGCAGAGGATTGTCGTGGGGGTCAACCAGCAGTATCCATCTCTTAGAGTAGGTCTGAATAAGTCACCACTTCGTCTTCGCCGCACTGCTTATTGCTTTCCAAACCTCCGCTCTCAACAGCGCAGCTGGTCAACCTGCGTTTTTTTGTCCCCTGACTCAGGGGGCTATCGCGGCTCCGGACTTGTTCAGAGGTTCCTTAGTCGTCAGCGCATCAGACAGATTGACGGCGCAATTGCAGCGGCGTAGTCTGCGTTCATTCGTCCCGGGGGACGAATGGTATGCGGTGTTGGGATTGGGGACTATCGGCGGCGTGCAAGTTGATTTCTGCTGCTGATGCCCGGAGACCTACGCCCGGTTTAAGGTGATGTCCTTGACCACTATTGGAGCGTGCCCCGTGAACGAGTCCCAGCCTCCGGCTTTTCCCTGCGCCTGTGGTGTTGTGCAACCAGCCAACGCCCACATCGATGCGCACCGTCGCCCACGTTGGCGACTGATACCGCCGCGCATTCAAACCCAAGCGTAAGCCATCGATCTCAGTGTTGTTGCGGCGTCGTGGCTGAGTTCTGGCCGCGGTGCGGCGCTGGCACAGCGAACGAAAAATATCTCCGTGCAACTCCAGGAGTTCGACCATGATACGACCCTACTTGAGTGAGGGCGCACTGCGTCCATTCGCGACTTTCTTCGCGTCGATAGTATTTTCCGTGTTGATCCTGTGCCCAGTAGCGGCCCGCGCCGAAGTTTGCTGGGCGTACACTGATGGGGAACCCGCCAAGGTGCCATTGAAATGCGTGCAGATGGGCAACCCGGCGCTGTCATGCTCGTGGAATCCGAGCTGCAATCTCGATTCGAATCCCAGCGACTGCTGCATGACGGTGCCGGCCAACCCGGGCGTTACTCAAACCATCGGCGAGATGCATGTCACCTGGCACAACTGTCTGGGCAATTTCCTTCCGACGAACGCGATCCCGCCACCGCCCAATCGCGGCCTGCGCTGGTTTGGATTCCATCGTCAGTTCGAGTCGGACTTCAACGTTTATCGCGAGGGGCTTGGGCTCGACAAAATTGATTCGCTGGAATGGTGCCCGGGCATGAACATGCCCTATGGACACTCCGGCGCCACCCTACTGCCGGGCGCTCATCCTCTGGGCTGCGGCACCGGAATCAATCGACCCGACAACCGTGACTGCGATGGATGCGAATCGTTTCGCCGCTGCCTGTACCTCAATGGCGCCGGTCCGGTGACATGTCCCGCGCCGGCGGCGCCGGTGTGCTCGGTCACCACGCAGGCTGGCACCGTGACCTTTCCCTACACGTCACTGGATCAGTTCAAGAACGCCGACGAGATTGCCACCATTCTCGACGCGTATTTTCATGGCGATATGCATGGTGCGGTCGCCGACGCCGACGGCGACGGTTACAACGCTGATTGCGCAGACCCGAGCTGCTCTCCGCGCGACCCGATGTTCTGGCGGCTGCACAAGGCACTCGACGATGTCATGCGCGCTTGGCAAAACCTCAAGGCAGTGGACGTGACCCTGGTGATTGATCGCTCCGGCAGCATGTCGGCGGCATCGGGTACCGGTGTGGGGACGCGCCTGCAAAACGCAGTGGAAGCGGCGGATATGTTCGCCGATTTGCTCGAGGATGGCCGCGCCGATGGTGCCACCAATCGCATCGGCATCGTCTCCTATTCCAACAACGCGTCCAACGCCGCGTTGAACCTGCCGCTGCAGAATGTCACCTCCACACTGCGCGCTGCGGGTGGCCCATTCGCCAACACGCTGGCGGCGCTCACGCCCAACGGTGGTACCTCGATCGGCAGCGGTGTCGTTGGCGCGATCAATCAGCTATGCCCCGGCGGCTCCTGCGCAAATCATATTCCGGCCGCAGGCGAGAATGAGCGCAAGGCCATCTTGCTGCTCACCGACGGCAAGGAAAATATCGCACCTTGCCTGAGCGCAGGCTGCCAGGGCGGCTCCGGTGCAGAAATCGATTACACCACACTGGACTTGACCCACGCCTGTGCAGTCGGTCTGGGTAATGCCGCCTCGATCAATGGCGAACTGCTCACCGTGTTCACCGAACGTCAGGGCGGCATCTACCTCAACAATACCGACGCCACCGGCAGCGACCTCAAGGATTTCTTCACCAAATGTTTCGCGCAACTTGCTGATGAATTCATCGGGCTCGATCCATCCGGCACCATCGCCGCGAACGCATCCGCCGGGCCGATCGTTCCGTACGAATCCTGCGACGACAACCGCATTACCTTTACCGCAGGCTGGAACCGCAGCGCGCTGCCGGGTGATCGACTGAACCTGTTGGTTACCTCGCCCGATGGCGATGCGTGGGTGCCCGCATCGAATTTTGGCGAGATGTCGACCGAGCGCAGCTGGGCGTTCAAGCGCAGCCCGCTGCCCTATCGCGGGCAGTCGCACGGAGTCTGGAACATGCAGTTGCTGCGACCGCAGCAGGCGTTCGTCAACGGATTCACCACCGATAGTTTTATCGACAGCAAGCAGGGTGCGCGTATCGTGCGGCGTCAAATCCAGCGCCTGTGTCCGATCAACAAAGACGGCAAAAAATCCTGTGACCGCGTGCTCTATTTCGAAGACGGGACGCGTGGCACCTCGGCTTACGCATCGGCGCTCAAGGCTGAAAAAGGAACCACCGTCGGCAATATCAAGTCGATCACCGTCGCCGCCGACATGGAGCAGGCGCTGCGCCGCGAGCGTTGGGACATGATCGTGTATGCGCGTCAGGCCGGCCCCGACCAGCAGGAGACCTACGACCGCACCTTGGCCAAGCAAATATGCGGTGGCACCCGCGCCATCATCACCGACACACGCAGTGTGCGCGAAGCCGCGTCGATTCTGCGTTGCGCCGGTGCGGTACGCGACAAGGTCATCAACCAGGAAAAAATCGAGGGAGCCGCACATTTTCTGGCCGAACAAGTGAATTTGCGCGATCCCGGCTATCCGGTTTTTTCCTACGGGTTGCAATCGATCAGTAGGGAAGTGGGCGTCGCCGCACTGGATGCTGTGTTTCCACAACGTGATCGGCCATCCGGTGCGATCGTGGAAAAAGCGTTGCGTGGCGGCACCATCAACTGGCACAAGAACGTGCTGGTCACCGGCCTGTCGCAACTCACCGCCTTTGCACCGCGCACATTGCAGAAAACGGGCGAGCCGATGAAAGCCGGCGTGCGCATTCTGCCGTCGTCGCAACGCGAGGGCGGGTATCCAGGCTCGAAGATGACGGTGGAAATCGAACGGCCCACCAGGGGCCTGGGTAGCCTGGTCAAACGCACCGAGCGCTCCGGATCGGTGAAGGCAGACCCAGTGAGTTCGCTGGAGCTGCAACTCGACAAGATCGTCATTCCAACCAAACGCGATGTCTATGAACTGAACGATCAGGGCCGGGACGGCGACGTGCATGCATTCAACGGAACCTTCAGCGCCGACCTGCCGATCAGCGCCGCGGTCGATGGCATGTACACCTATCACTATCGTTTCGACTATCCCGCCGGCAGTTGCCGCGCGCATCGCGAACTGAAGCAGACGTTGTTTGTCGATCTCAAGGTCAGCCCGAAGGACTCGCCACTCGAAATCGGTACACCCAGGCCCGTCGACGGCGGCAAGCTCTATCCGATCAGCATTGTGCCGCGTGATGCACTCGGCAACGTGGTTGGCCCCGGTCGCTCGCCCAAGCCCGTCTGCGCCAAACCGTGCAGCTGCGACAACTCCGGTGTGATCGATCAGAACAACGGCGCCTACACGATTTCGCTCAAGGTGCCGGCGACGGTCGAGCCAACGAGTTGCGTGGTCGAGGCGTTTGGAACGCGATTTGCGTTGGGCAAGCCGCGTCGCAATGCGGTCGGTGGGGGCACATCACCATGAATGCTGATGCACCCCTTCGGAAAGGAGCCAACGCATCGTGAAAAGCCTTGCATCGCGCACGTTGAAAATTCTTCTAGCGTGGCTATGTGTCGGGTCGAACGTGTTTGCTGAAGTCTCCGAGAAACAGGTGGGCGCAGCACAGGCTGCGCTCACCAGCGAGGGCACGTTCTACGTGACCTGGACCAGCGATCCCGATCCGATTCCGCTCAACGAGATGTTCGAGATCCACTTCAAAGTGTTCCGTGCGGATGACCACGAGACGCTGGTCTCCAACGCCATGGTGACCGCCAGCGCCTGGATGCCGCTGCACAAACACAGCACCACGTTGCAACCACAAGTGGAGTCGCACGGCGATGGCACCGCCACCGCGCGCGGGTTTTTGCTGCATATGCAAGGCGCATGGGAGTTGCGCGTGGGCGTGGCGTCGGACGGCCAGATGGAGCGCGCAAATTTCGCCATCGACCTTGAGCCATGAGCCGGCAAGGGCAGGGTGGCGCGAACTTCGCAACGTGCGCAGCGCTGTCGCTGGTCGTATTGTTCGCCGCAGCGCCGTACACGTCCGCGCAAAATGAAGCTACCAGCGCGAACGAACTGCGCGAGCGCGAATTGCGCAGCATTCTGCGTCTGTCGCCATTGCTGCCACCCCCACCCGATCCGAGTAACGCCTACGCTGATAACGCAGATGCGGCTAGTTTCGGTAAGCGCTTGTTCTTCGACAAACGCCTATCAGCCAGCGGTGAGATGTCCTGCGCCACCTGCCACGCTCCGGCGCTGGCATGGCGCAGCGGCGATCGCGTCGTCGATGTCGAAAGTCTATTCCCGAAGAACGCGCCCAGCCTGCGCAACAGCGCCTACAACCGCTGGTTCTACTGGGACGGCCGCGCCGACTCCGCCTGGTCACAGGCATTGGGGCCGTTGGAGAATGAGCGAGAAATGGCCAGCAGTCGCTTGGCCTTGCTGCATCGCATTCGCCTCGACCCAACACTGCGCGGCGCATACAGCAAAGTATTCGGCGCATTTCCACCCGCTGTCGATGATCCCAAACGCTTTCCACCGGCCGCGCGACCGGTCGATGATGAGCCCGAGCATCCGCTGCAACGCGCCTGGGCCTCGATGACCGATGACGATCGTCATGCCGCCAATGTCGTCTTCAGCAATATCGGCAAAGCCATCGCCGCATTCGAACGCGGCATCGTCGTCGGTGAAACCGCATTCGATCAATTCGTCGCGCGCCTGCGGCAAGGCGATGACACCCCGAGCAAGGCGTTCTCTGCATCGGCACTGCGCGGCTTGAAATTGTTCGTCGGCCGCGGCGACTGCACCCTCTGCCACAGCGGCAGCAACATCAGTGATGGTGAATTCCACGACGTTGGCATTGCACTCGGTGCCCACTATCGCGTCGATCCCGGCCGACACCGCGGCGTACTCACCCTGTTGCAAAGCCCCTTCACCCGCACCGGCGAATATGCCGACGCAGTAACCGATTCCGCACCCGTCCAATTTCTCGACGCACAAACCCATCAACTCGGTCAATTCAAAACCCCAACCCTACGCGGCGTCGCCGACACCGCCCCCTATATGCACGACGGCCGCTTCGACACCCTCGAACAAGTCGTGCGCTTTTACTCCACGCGCGACGGTGCCAGCCCACTCGGACATCCCAGCACGTTGTTGCAACCGTTGAATCTGAGTGAAACCGAGATCGGAGATCTGGTGGCGTTCTTGAGGGCGTTGGGTGCGAGGGATGGGAACGCGCGTTAGGGAACCTCTGAACAAGTCCGGAGCCGCGATAGCCCCCTGAGTCAGGGGGCGAAAAACCGCAGGTTTTGACCAGCTCCGCTGTTGAGAGCGGGGGTTTGGCAAGCAATAAGCAGTGTGGCGAAGACCAAGTGGTGACTTATTCAGACCTTCCTTAGCTGCGGTTGACAACTGCGGAAGTGGTGGGGTCACCGTAGCTGACAACTCACTCCCGCGCGCGTGTCGGCTGCGTCCATTTCGAGAACTGCGCCAATGACGCAATGCGACCGCATTGTCACGGTAATGCAAGTGCATTACTATGTGAATCACCCTGTATCGAGCGCCTCGTCCATGCCAGCCAACCTTGAAGTCGAATCCACCTTGACCGACCGCTATCAAACCACAGTGCCGGAAACGATCCGTCGCGCGCTCAAGCTGCGCAAGCGCGACAAAATTCAGTACTCCGTGCGTCCCAATGGTGAGGTCGTGCTGCGGCGCGTTGCACAGTCAGTGGACCCGGTACTCGCACAGTTCCTTGGATTCCTGGTGAGCGACGTCGCCAGCCACCCGGAGCGCTTGCAAGCGGTCGATATCGGGCTCGTCCGTCGCGTCCGAGCTTTGGTCAAGAACGTGACCGTGGATCTCGACGCGCCATTGTCGGCCGACGATGAATGAGCGGGGCAAAGGCCACTCACTTGCTCATCAATGGTTGGGCCATATTTGCCCATCCGTTATTTCTCGATCAAGTTGAGAGTCTGATCCGCCAAGTTGAAACGCTGAAGCGAAAAGACAAGTACGGCTACGTCAACAAGAACGCCACCAAACGCCTGGCCGCCGTTTTCAAACTCGCCTTCGAAGTCATCCCGCAAGATCCCGCTTGCGTCGAGTATCGACAAGGCAACACCTTGGGCGAACAGCACAAGCACTGGATGCGCGCTCGATTTTTTCAGCAGTACCGGCTATTTTTTCGCTACCACGCACCAAGCAAAGTCATGGTCTTCGCATGGGTAAACGACGACGACAGCAAGCGCGCCTACGAAAGCAGCAGTGATGCATATCGAGTGTTTCGCAAGATGCTGAACAGCGGTCACCCACCCAACGATTGGGATCAATTATTGGCCGAGGCGCGCGTCGAAGGTGACCGTATACAGCAAGTGGCTGCGATGAGTGTTGGTCGCGAATCGTGAATCCGGCCGTTACCAAAGTTGCTCCCGCACCTGTAGACCGGGGCTTGCTGCACTTCAATGGTAAGCCTCCGGTCCAGCCACCTTCTACGCGTGCGCAGTTTGCTGTAGCGCTTAGGACGCTGGTTTCCAGGTATGCGGTAGCAGTTCGCCGATGCGGTTGTTCTTCTGCGTGGGTAGGCGCGTCAGCACGTCGCGCAAGTAGGCATGCGGGTCGTGGCCGTTGGCTTTGGCGGTCTGTATCAGGGTCATGATGTTGGCGGCGCGATGGCCGGCTTGCTCTGACCCGGCGAAGAGCCAGTTCTTGCGACCGATGGCGATAGGGCGGATGGCGTTCTCGACCGGGTTGTTGTCGATCGGGAAGCTGCCGTCGTCGAGATACGCGGTGAACGCAGCTTTGCGGCGCAGCAGATTGTCGATGGCCTTGGCGCTGGCAGCACCGGTGTTGACGGTCGGACGTAGTCGAGTCAGCCAATCGAAGAGTGCTTCGGCCTTGGGCGCAGCGTGCTGCTGACGATGCGCATAGCGTGCCTGCGTATCCAAATCCTTGGATTCGCGCTCGACGTCATAGAGTCCACCGATGCGCGTGAGCGCTTCGGCGGCAATGGTGCTTTGGTTGGCCTTGTGCAACTCGAAGAAGTTGCGCCTGGCATGCGCCCAACAAGCAACCTCGCGCATCGGCGTGGTTTGGAAGAGGCGTTTGTAACCGGCGTAGTCATCGACGACCAGGGCGCCGCCGTAGTGTTCAAGGAATCTTCTGGCGTTGGCACCGCTGCGATTGGTCGCGAAGTCGAAGACGATGATCGGCTTCTCGCCCATCTCACCGCGCCGATAGGCGAAGAGAAAGGCGGTCTTGGTCTTGCCATTGCCTGGCGCCAGCATCTGTACCGGTGTTTCATCGGCGTGCAGAACGCCGGATCGATTCAGCTCAGCGCGCAGAGCATCGACGAGCAGCTGCAGCGCAACACCGCAGGCATCTACCCATTCCGACAGCGTCGAGATCGGCAGTTCGACGCCGCTGCGCAGCAGCATGCCAATCAAACGGTTCAGCGGGATGTGATCGGCATACTTGCTGATCAGAACGTGCGCCAGCAAACCGGGTGCGGCAATGCCGCGCTCGATGATCGCCGGCAGCGTGGGCGTCGTCAGGATCGTGTCGCAAGCACGACATGCCATCTTCGGGCGTACCGTGCGGCGCACGGAGAACTCGATGGGCTTGATGTCGAGCTTTTCACTGACCTCCTCGCCGATGCAGTGCAGATCGCCACCGCAGCTACCGCACACACAGGATTCCGGCTCAATGCGCTCTTCAACACGCAGAAGTTCCGCAGGCAAGGGCCGACGTTTGGGTTGTGCACGATCGGGGGACGCATCGGATGATGCCTGCGCGGCGCTCAACGACAAAAGCTCGGTCTGGGCTGCGACCAGATCCGCTTGCAGCGCCGCATCGAACAAGGCTTGTTGCGCCGGATCAAATCGTTCGGAGCGCGCCCCAAAACTCAGGTGCTGCAGCTTGGCGATCACCTGTGTCAGATGATCAATCTTCGCGGTCTTGTAGATCAGCTCGGCATCGCGCCTGGCGATCAGCGTTTCGCGCTGAATGATCTTCGCGTCGCGTTCGCGCAACGCCATGTGAAGCGACTTGCTGATCCAACTGCGCCATCACCTCGATATTCTGCGCCACCATATAGCGCAAAACGTCAATATCGGTGATCTGTTCAAGCGCGCTCTGCATGTCTTGATCGTACGCATAGCCGTTCAATACGCAACAAAAAATCCGCAATAAATTGCGGCTTTTTCCTAGCATTGAACCGACATCAGATCACGCGCGGCACATCCTCGATTCGAGCCGACATCCGCGCCCAATCGACACCCGCGATCAACCACTCAAACTGCGCCGAACTCAGCGTGCACGACACCGCATCAGCACGCGGCCACACGAACGATCCGCGATGCAACCGACGTACACACAACCACACCCCATGCGCGTCCACGCACACCACCTTCATCCGCGTGCCGGATTTGTTGCGAAGCGATTTTCAACAGCGAAGCTGCTCAAGGTATACGCACCACCATCAAATCCATCGCGCCCAAACGCCGTCTGCACCAACACCAGCAAACGATCCATCCCGCAACGCAGATCCACCGGCGCCACCGCAACCCACCAACCCGTCGGCCGAAGTATCAGCGCAATCCGCGCAGCAACGACAACAGCCACTCTGCATCCACGTCCGAGCCAGACCGCAAGCGAACGCCCGCAACTTCGATCTGGACAGTGCCCGAATCAACCCGCGCAGACTTCGCCAGCGGCTGCGCCACCACGATCGGCACCGGCGCCTGCGACACAACCGAACGCAACTGACGGCGCCAATAGTCCAACGTCGCCACCGCCAAACCCTCCCGTGCACACCACGCCGAACGCGTCAGCCCACAGCGCTCAAACCCAGCCACCCGCTTCGACCACATCGCCCGCTTCGCCAACCTCGACATACCCGACTCCTCGCTGAAACCGAGAAGCGTCCGCCGATGCTTGATCAATAGGTAGGTGGCTGGACCGGAGGCTTACGGCAAGCGTAGTTTCGTACGTAGCGCTGGCAGGTGGCGCTGTGGTGAGGCGAAGCCGCGCAAGGCACACCCCCGGAACTCGGTACACGTGTTTCAGCGGAGCGGACAGGTCCGTGGTGTCCAGAACGACCTGTCGCCTGCTCCCTTGTTTGCTATCCCCAAAGCGCGTAGATGATTACGAGCGCGAGCAGGATCAGCAGCGCGATGACTAGTCCGGCCAGGCAACCGCGGGTGAACGGGTTGTTCGGATCGAGCAGGTTGCCCGTGCCCGAGCTGCCATCGCCGCCGTTTCCAGCTTCGCCATCGTCGTCCACCCATGGCAATTGCGGGATAGCACCATCCGGCGTGGCGGGGACTTGCCACGGATTGCCACCCAAAGCCTGCACCTTGTCTGAAAGTAGTGCGAGATAATGAGTCATCGTGGGATACCAGCGGCTGTTGCGTGGCATATGGGCCAGTCGCCAGCTCATCAGCGAGAACAGTCGTAGCTGATAAAGCAACATGTCGCGCTTAGTAGAAACCGGGATACGGAGGGTAAACGCGCCGAGCGTTTCACGCCACATCCGCGCGTCTGCATGGGCCTCGGCAACCTTTTGAGGATCGGGATGCTGGATTATCAGTGCGAAATCGCCGTCGATATCAAAAACCGATAGATCGGTGACCAGCGCGCGATTCTCGCCCAGCTCGAACACGCCTTTTTTGACCGATGCGCCGGTTGCCGGACCCTCGCCAAATTCGGTAAGCAGGCGTCCGGCCTCGGCGAGTGTAATCTGCTCGATCAGGGGTTGCGGGAATTTGATGTTACGGCCGCGATTGGTGATTTGCCGCACAGACAAGTCGAAACGCTGTCCCTTTTTGATGCCAAGCGGCAGCTCGACCGCCAACACCCCGGTTTGCCGATAGATGGCTTTGGGAATGGGGATATAGCGCATCCCGCCGCCAGGTATCTCGATGGTATGCGCGTCGATGCTGCGAATTTCGTGACGCGGATAAAAGCGGTCGGCAAGTGCGACCACGTCCTCGGCATTCCAACCGGGGATATGGATCCGGGCATAACTGCCGTCGGGAATGCCGTGTGACCAATCGAGCAACAATTCATCAGGTGGCAGCTGCTCGGTTATCGGGTAGGGCGTGGCTTCGATCTCAAAAGTGTGGATTGCGGCGCGCGAAGCCGTCATCCCCGGATTGGCAACGGTGCTGATCGCGATGTTGCGCTGGGCAAGCTTGTCCGACGTCCCCGGATTGGCTCCGTTAGGGATCGGGGTTCCAGCAAATTCGATCTGCGCGACCAGGCATTGATGCTCGCCAGTCAGAAGGGTCGGCAAGGTCTGCTGCCCGCCTGATCCGCCCGGTGTCATGGGGAGGTAGTTACCGTCCAGATTGGTATCGAGCAGAACACCGAAAAACTCTTCGCTCTCACTGGTCAATATATCGCGGACATTCTGATCGTCGTGCTGATTGTCGCGATTGTTGGTCCTGGCTTCGGAAAAGCAAGGGAAAGAAAGCCACTGGCCGGCGGATGTTCCTGGAAGAGCGATGTGGTTGGTTCCACCTGATGTGCCGGGATTTTTCAAATAACCTTCCGCGGGTACTCCGCCGGGCGCGTTATAGGTGAGCGCGGCGGTGGTTTGTGAGGTGAAAATGCGGAAGAACACCCGCACATCTGTCGCCGAAAGCAACGTGCCGTTCCGCCGGACACGGGCTAGGGCGAAGTTGTAGACATTTGCGCCAGACATCGTCGTCGTAGGCAGCGGACTCAGCGCCGATGTAGCCTGATTGCCGCTCAATGCCTCAAACTGGCTGACTGTGATGTTGTTTTTCAATGTGTTGATAAAGGTGAACGCCTGTGCACGCGATGCGCCGCTTGGCAGATCCACGCCGTACAAACCACCTGAACCGGCAACCACTCGGAAAACCTTGAGATCGGAGCTGAGCCAGTGCTTATCATTGCCGCCATCCAGGTCGAGCATGAACGGATTGGCCGATGTAACCAGCTGAAAAAAAGCGGTATCACTGAGCGGTGCGGGCACGGCGGGCGAGGCAAGCGAAGCGTTGACGGGGACGGTCAGGTCGCCAAAGCCGGCGCTCGAAAAATCCACGTCGTAAATGAATGTGAAGCGCTGCAGCCGTTCGGGCATCGTCGGATCATCACTCGATACCCCGGTGGGAGTGATCGTGATGATGCCCGTGCCAGACGGAGTCACCAACGGCGCCCATGCCGGATTGAAGGCTCCTGTGTTGACCGGGCCACTGGGGAATTGGCCAGGCTTCAAGCCATCAACTGTAACGCGGACCACACCTCCGAAATGCAGGTTGCCCGTGACCTCGTCGACCCCAAATGTGCTGCGTTCGAGATACAGCGTTATCGCCGGGCGCGGCCGGGCGAGCCAGTCAGTGATGTTGACAAATACCTGCCTTATGTCTGTAAACACGGCAGGATTGTCGTTGAAACCATGATCCTTTTGAGCATCTGCTCCGACGCGCTCTATGGGGTTCAGCGCCGGCGGAGGCTGCGCCGGACTTGTTGCTATTTCGGTGTCGCCGGTAAGATTGATATCGACATAGTGGTGAAAAGTGGCACCGGTTACGATACGGCCCACGCCAACTGCACGCCCGTCATATGTGCTGAGCGTGTTGACGGTCTTGAGAGACGAAACGTCCTCCGCTCCGGCGAAGCTACCGAATGAAAATCCGCCTGTGTTGGCATCGCGCGAAGCATTTGCCTCGGTCTGGCCGGTGGCAATTACCTTGGGCTTTTCGCGTGTTCCGGCCAACTCCCGAAACTCGTCCTGCGAAGTATCGCCAAACGGGGAGTTTTGGGCATAATCATAGCCAAACGCATCCAGCTCCGTTTCGCCCAGCGTCTGGCCCTCGTGCATATGGTCCGGAAAGACGGTGATATTGCTCCCTGCCCGGCGCAAGATCGGATGGGCAATCGCCGTGCTCGGCGCAATTGTCTGCGGATTGGAATCGGATTGGTTTTCAAACCAGACAAAATCAGCAGGAAATTCAGAATAGTTGCTCGCGGCTCTTTTTCGCGTCGTGTCGGCGCGCCCGACGGTGAGCGGAGGAAAGTTGCGCGGAAAACCTGCGGGCATATGCGCCCCAGCGGCATCGCCTTCGCCGTACCAGGACCGCATGGCACGGACGCGCGGGATTTTTCCGCTCAACTCGGCGCCGAGACTGAAATGGTCACCGGTCGCGAACACGCCGCCGCCTGCATCCATGAAATTGGCAATGACGTTGATTTGCGGATCGGGAAGCGCGTTGGTGGTTCCACCGTCTCCCGCAACCGTACGTCCATTGAGGCCGATTAACCAGATGACATCAATGTCGTTCAGGCTGAAACCGGTTGGCAAGAGATCAAAACGAAATGACTCAAAACCGGGTGTCGCGGTGTTGTCCGCAGCCCGATGCGCCTTGGTCACGGTCATGCCGGCGCCAGTCAGTGTGCTGACCAGGGTTTCATAAGTGAAATCCGCTGTGCCCATTGGCGTTGCGGTACGGGCGAAACGATACCCGCCGTCAAGGACGATCAAAACGTTGGTAGCCATAAACAACTCCTAGGGAACCTCTGAACAAGTTCGGAGCCGCGATAGCCCCCTGAGTCAGAGGGCGAAAAACCGCAGGTTTTCGGGGGGTTGGCGAGCAATAGGCAGTGTGGCGAAGACGAAGTGGTGACTTATTCAGACCTTCCCTAGAGCGATAGGTTTATGCTAAGCCTTTGCCGCCTAATTTATAATTAGATTATAGGAAATTCAAGCCTATTTTACAGCCCGTCGGCCGCGGACACCCCAATCCGCGCCCAAAGCGGCGGTTGCGCGACCGCGGCCAACTGACTGGAACGGGCGTTTAAATGTCCTATGCTCGAATTTTGTGCATGCTTTTGGAAAACCGAGGCATTCCTCCCAAGTTCCGCTGCTAATCACGTAAGCCATGATTTGCCGACGTGCCGTTAGGAAAAAATGACACAACAGGGGTAGTCAGGCGGACTTTGTGATGCCGAGTGCGTGGAACAGATCCAGTTGTGCTGCGTGGTTTTGCCGATGCCAGTGAGGCGTTGCTCGCCCAGTTGCACGCGGTGCTTTTGCAGTCTTCGCACTAGTCTGAAGTTCCTCGTCTCCCCGCGTCGTTCGTAGTCCGCAAACCATTGGCTGTATTGGCTTTTGGCACTGGGACTGTGCATTTTTGCACGTCATAATGTAGTCACTAAAATACTTGACGCAAGCTCAT
>Ga0163150_10001195_pt1 | contig 45241 bp, 37 predicted proteins | sample OliLakLV19P2IB_FD_148628 | JGI IMG/M metagenome (GOLD analysis project Ga0163150, IMG submission 148628) | Freshwater microbial mat bacterial communities from Lake Vanda, McMurdo Dry Valleys, Antarctica - Oligotrophic Lake LV.19.P2.IB | ecosystem: Environmental > Aquatic > Freshwater > Lake >... | reverse complement strand
GTGAGAGCGACCACTCGCCCGCGTCATCCATCAGGTAAGCGTGCTGGCGCGCGTGATCATCGCGGTTGTGCGCGAGAACGTTGAAGATCATGCGCCGGAATGCGTGCACGACGTCCTCCGCATTGCGTGTGATGGCTTGGGTCGCGCGCAAGAAAACGTCATAGCTGACGGCGCCTGCCGTCGAGGGCGCTTCTATCGCACCTGTGAGCGACAGCATGTGGAGCCGCGCGCCTTGTCCAGGTCGATCAAAACGCTTGGTCGCGAAATATCCCGGTCCCTCCTTCGCTGGAATGAGTCGATGCGGGGCAAGCTTCAACCCCGCAGCCTCGGCCATGCAGGCGTATGCTTCTTCAAGCGGACCGATGTCTATTGGATCGTTGGGTGCTTTGAACTTGACGATCCACGCGGCGTGATCGGCGGGTAATTCATCGTCGCCAATCGAGATCTCGCCTCTGGGGCCAAAGCCGACATGAACTTTGGGACGCGCGCCCCCTGAGCCGCCGGCGGCTTTCGCAAGCACATCTTCGAGCTTGCCATCTTCGCCGGCGAGAACCTCTGCTGCCGCGTCAGCGAGCGCATCAAGATCCAGCCCGACGCTCGTATTCGCACCGGGCGTTGTTGCTGGACTATACACCAGTGCGCCGCGGCCATTCTCGCCTACGAGCGCTAACCGTTCGATCGGCGTAAGCGAGCCGATGTCCAGACCAAGTTGCGCTAGACGCTTGCGCATGACGAGATAGCCCCAGCCTTCGGGAAGGCTGTCAGCTAAAAAGCCATGCAGTCCGTCAAAGTAGCGCGTGCGCGCGGCTTGCAAGCCTGGCCCCTGCGGGTAACGCGGCAGCGGATCTACGCTGAGCTTGCTGGCGATCACTTCGCGCGACCAGTCGAGTTGGGCGGTCTGTTGCGCCCATGCAAGGCGTCCCACCGGGACGCGCGCATCCGGCGTAAAGGCGAGCTCAATCGCGAGCGGCGTGCCAGGCGCCAGCTTCAAGACTTGCCAGCCTTACGCGAGGGCCGCTGCCGTTTCGGCGCCGGTGCATTTTGGCGCTGCTGCTCCAGCAGCTCGTCCATACTTTGCGGCAACGGCGCGGGAAAGAGTTGCGCGAAGCCGTCTTCGCAGCGCAGCGCGATGGCGGCGCTGACAAGGTTCTCGGTCGTTGCCTGCCCGGTTGCCTCCAGCCGCTGCCACGTGCTTTTGCTCATGCCGGCTCGCTTGGCGGCCTGGATCTGCGACCAGTTCTGCGCCACCCGACGGGCGCGGACGGCGTCCCCGAGGTCGGTAAGCAGCTCAGGCGCGGTCTTCAGCATGACCTCATATAAGAGGTATTAGCGCCAAAATGTCAAGTTAACGCCTCATATATGATGTCACAAATCTTCTGTAAACCATACCTCCCTGGCAGCTGCGCGGCGGCGGCACGGCCGACGGCATGGCGTCAAGAAGCCACTCAGGGCCGCCGCCAGCGGCGCGCGTCGGACATCGCTAACATAGCACGAGACGCCTCGGTGTGCGGTTGGTCCGCGCGCACATTTTGCGACGATAGCTACGGTCCGCCTCAACTCGACGCGTAACCAGGAGGCGTGACTGCGCCCAACGCAAAGCAACACCAGGTCACCAATACAGACTTCCAGGGACGCGAGAGAACAAATGCTAGCGCTGCCCGACGCGAGATGACGGAGCGCTGCGCCAAGGGCGTGCAGCTCTGTCGGTGACCGATGGCGACAGCGGTGGTGGGCCCGCCTGGACTCGAACCAGGAACCAGACCGTTATGAGCGGCCGGCTCTAACCATTGAGCTACGGGCCCCCGATAGCCGTCACGCGCGCATCTGCGTTGACCCGGTCCTGGTCGTCAAGGGCGCGAGCGAGGCGCATGAGGACCAAGGGTGGAATCGGACATTGGTCACGTCGCGTCGTCTCATTGCGCGTCATGTATCCCGTCGCCTCACATCGCCTCACCCCGCCTCACGATCCGGACGACATTTTCGGCGGGCTGATCGCCTCACTTCTTCTTGCGCCATCGCACTTCTGGCTGCGGATGTCGTAAGCCTCGTGCAACAAACAGCTTTTCGAACTCCGGATTGCGTTCGATAAGTCGCCTCATCTCATCGAACGCGAACGTGCGGGTCTCCGCGCCCACCATCCTCCCCGCCGCGCCTTGTCCCGTATGGCGGTTAGCCACTTGGACCGCGATCGGCTGCTGCGCCAGTATTTCCCGAGGAAGACCGATTTGGCGCCGCACTCGCAGGCTCACCTCAACAGGATCGCACGGCGACTCAACGAACGGCCGAGGAAAACGCTGGACTTCCATACTCCGGCGGAGCGATTTAGCGAGTGTGTTGCGTCGATCAGTTGAGGCCGCAGCCGATTTCAGCCACTGCCGGATCGCTTTGGGATCTCCCCCTTTCGCACACTCACGAGCGAGAGGATAAGGCCAATCACGAGTGCGGCTGAGAGCCCCCAATTGATCAAGAGGCCAAGAGATACTCCACCCTCGGCCTCGCTTGGGACGAGGTGGAGCATGGCGAGACCCTTCCTGCCAATTTGTTCGATCGACAACAGGAGGAACATGAGCGGGATCATCGCGCGATAGCGGATCAGAACCACGACGCCAAGCAAGCTGATCACCAGAAGAGAAAGCCCCCAACTCGCAAACAGGAAGACCGCAACGGAGGCGACTTCAACGGGAAAAGTGTCAACCGGAATTCCATCGGCGTTCTGCAGCACGAAACGGCTGCTGATCCAGGGATTCAGGCCTGCTACATTCACGCCCATAAAGAGCTTCATGAGCACGATCGGAATAAGGAGCCAGATCGCCAGCGCGTGACCGCGGTAGCCATTGTCGATCTGCGTGGGCAGGAGATTGCTCAACATGCCGAAAGCCATGACCATTCGCCGACGGACGGTCGAACATCCTTTCGGGACCATCAAGGCCTGGATGGGCGCGACGCACTTTCTGACCAAGACGCTACCCAAGGTGAAAACCGAGATGAGCCTGCAAGTGCTGGCTTACAATCTGAAGCGGATGATAGCGCTCTTCGGCGTCGGTCCGCTGATCCAAGCGATGGCCGCGTGAGCCCTCGCGTCCCGACACGCAAGCGGAGCTTGGGGCACAAAATTGCGGCGCGTTTTTACACAGCCTCGGCCAAAAGCGGACTCGGTGACAAAATATGACCGGGGACCGCTTTAGGCCACATAGCGGACGTTCCCTACCCATTCAAAATCAGCCGGGCGAGGGCCTCCCGCGCCAGCTTCTCTTGGTCCGCCGCCTTCGTGTAGCGCTCAACCTCGCGCATGGTCGCGTGACCCGTGATCGCCTGTATTTGCTTGGTGGTGCAACCGGCGTCGGCCAAGCGCGTTGCGGCGGTCTTCCTGAGGCCATGAGCGGTTCGCGATTTTAGTCCTGCCGCGCCCGCCACTTTCCTAGCGTTGCTAGTATTGCCTTGCGTCGCCCGGCGTAGCCCTTGCGGCGCTGCTGCCCGTGGCAGACGCGCCAACGCTACTCGGGCGCAGTGAAGCCATAGCCGACGCCTGGCTCGGTGGTGATGCGGGCTGGCGCGTCCGGGTTCACCTCCACCTTTTGCCGGAGGTGGCGCACGTGAACGCGTAGCGCTTGCACGTCGGCGTTGGCGTCGTCTGGCCAAGCAGATTGCAGCAGCTGCCTGTGCGTGAGCACTTTGCCAGCGTGCAGGACAAGCTGATGCAGCAGCCCATACTCGCGCGGTGTCAGCTTGGGATCCTCGCCGGCGACGCGAACAATGCGTTTCGCCAAGTCCACATAGAGACGCCCATCATCGTAGATCGCCGGCGCGCCCTGCATTTGCACGCGGTGGCGCAGTGCGACCCGTACGCGCGCCATGAACTCGGCCACGCCGAACGGCTTGGTGACGAAATCATCAGCGCCGAGGTTAAGCGCTTGCACCTTCCGCGCTTCTTCATCCAGCGCCGAGAGCACGAGGATCGCCGGCTTGCTCAGCGCGATAAACGGCGCAATCAGCTCCGAGCCATCACCGTCGGGTAGGCCAAGATCAAGCACCACAAGATCGGGTTTCAATTTTTCGCCAGCCGTGCGCGCCTCAGCAATTGTTTCCGCTTCAACGACTTCGAAGTCCTCGGCGACGAGCGTGGAGCGGAGAAAGCGGCGGATGGCTTTCTCGTCATCGACGATCAGGGCTTTGAGACGATTGGTCGGCATGGACCTTCAAGTCATGACGTGGCGGACTCAGGGAACGCAAGCGTAAATATGGCGCCCGCATGAGCGCGCCGGTTGTGCGCCTCCACCGTCGCGCCCATCAACGCCGCAAAGCCTTTGACAATGGCGAGGCCGAGTCCCGTGCCACTAGCCTTGGCTTTGTCGCCTCGGAAGAAGCGATCGAAGATACGAGTCTCGGCGGCGGCGGGCAGACCCGGGCCGTTGTCGGTGATCTCGAATGCAATCCCACCGTCCAACATGCGCGCAGCCAGCCGTACCTCGCCACCATCCGTCTCACGTGCCCCATGCACGATCGCGTTCTCGACCAGGTTGAACAGCGCTTGATGCAAAAGCGTGGCGTCGGCCTTCAGCAGCGGCAGGCCTGCCGCGACATCGCCATCGAGCCACACGCCTTCGGCTACGGGCTCTGCGCGCTTCAACACAGCCGAGACAACATCCGCAACATCAAGAGGCTCGATCTTCGGCTTCACGCCGCCCGCCTCCAGCCGCGTCATATCCAGCAGCTTCACGACATAGCGCTGCATTCGATCAGCTTCGCTCTCGATGCCCGCAAGCAATTCGTTGCGCGTCGCCTCATCGTGCTTGTCGCCATAAGTGCGCAAGCTGGACGCGGCGCCGAGAATGCCAGCGATGGGCGTCTTCAGATCGTGCGAGAGCGAGGCGAGCATGGTGGCGCGCAGGCGCTCTGCCTCCATCTCGACACGGCCTTCTTCGTAAGCGCGGGCAATGTGCGCGCGTTCCAAGGCTGTCGAGGCCTGATCGGACATCGCGTCGAGACGTCGCCGTTCCTGGGGCGATAGCGCCTCCTCGCGCGCGATCGCCAGCACACCAGCGAAAAGACGCGCGGTGCGCATGGGCACGAACAGCCAACGCGCACCGGGCAATGTGTCCGCGCCGCGGCCAGCGGCTTGGCCTTTGTCCGCCGTCCAGCGCGCGGCTGCCATATCCGCATCGTTCAGGTTTGCAGCGCCCGGCGCTGTGCCGGCAAGACGCAGATCGTGGACGCCCACGCGTGCGAACACGGCGCACTCCGCGTCGAACGAACGGGCGGCATACGCCGCAAGCGTCTGCGCGACTTCGTCTTCGGTGGCGACGCTGGCGAGCCCTTTCGCCAGACCATAAAGCTCGCGCGAGGTTTTGGCTTCGGCGCGGGCTGACTGGGTCTGCTCGCGAGCGCGCGACGCCAGGAACGATACCAGGATCGCGGCGCCCGAGAACGCGATGATTGCCAGCACGTTCTCTGGATCGGCGACGGTGAAGGTATAGCGCGGATCGGTGTAGAACCAATTGTAGGCGAGCGCGCTGATAATGCCGGTGAGAAGGCCCGCCCACAAACCACGGGTGAGCGCACTGATGAGAACCGCAGCCAAGAACACGAGGCTCAGATTGTTGACGCCGATGAATGCGTCGAGCGGATAGGCCGCCGCCGTCGCCGTGAGCGTCAGCGCTACGCTTTCCATGAAGGAACGCGAGGAAAGCGCGGGCTGCGGGATCAGATTGCCGAGCGCGCGTTTGCGGGCGCCTTCTCCCTCTTCCGGCACCACATAAATCGCAATCGTCTCCGCCGCATCGATCAATTCACGCACGACCGAGCCGAACACGATCTCGAACAGTGGCGGCCGCTTGGCCTTGCCGACGACGATCTGCGTGACGTTTTGCTCTTTAGCGTACGCAATCACGGTGTCGGCGATGCGGTCGCCGGGGAGCGTTGCCGTCTCCGCGCCAAGACGTGCCGCCAGACGCAGCGTCTCGGCCACGCGGCCGCGCTCGAGTTCAGAGAGCCGATTGTGACGCGCGGTCTGCACGTACACGGCGATCCATTGCGCCTTGGCGCGGTCGGCGACACGCTTGGCGTGACGGACGATCTCGGCGGCGTCTGAGCGATCATCGACGCAGACAAGAATGCGCTCGCCAGCGGCCCAAGGCGTGGTTTCGCCTTGCGCGTGGCGGAGCCCGCGCACCTGCTGGTCGATGCGGTCAGCCGCGCGGCGCATCGCGAGTTCGCGCAAGGCCGAAAGATTTCCTGGCGCGAAGTAGTTGCGGATCGCGCGTTGCGCTTGGTCAGGCGCGTAAACCTTGCCCTCTTTGAGACGCTCGATCAGCTCCTCGGGCGTAAGGTCGATCAACTCGATGTCGTCGGCGCGGTCGAGTAACGCGTCCGGCACGGTTTCGCGCACGCGTACACGCGTAATCCGCGCGACGATATCGTTGAGGCTTTCGAGGTGCTGAATGTTCAGCGTGGACCAGACGTCGATGCCGGCGGCCAGTAGCTCCTCAACATCCATCCAGCGTTTCGGATGGCGCGAGCCCTCGACATTTGTGTGGGCCAATTCGTCGATCAGCGCAATCTGCGGGCGGCGCACCAGCAGCGCGTCGATGTCCATCTCCTCCAGCTCTTGACCGCGATAGCCAAGCTTGCGCTTGGGAATAATCTCGATGCCTTCGCACAGCGCTAGCGTTTCGCGCCTACCATGCGTCTCGACGACGCCGGCCACGATATCGACGCCGTCAGCCAGCTTCTTGCGCGCGTCCGAGAGCATCTCGAACGTCTTGCCGACGCCAGGCGCGGCGCCGAGATAGATTTTCAACTTGCCATGCCCCTCCGCTTTCGCCTGCGCAAGCAAGGCGTCCGGCGAAGGTCTGCGTTCTTCGGGATCGGTCATGGCCCTTAGCCTTCGGAGAGATCGTCCAGCGCGAGGTTGAGCTGAAACACGTTGACGCGCGGTTCGCCCAGGATACCAGCGATTGGCGCTTCGGTGTGTGTTTCGATCAATTGACGAATGCTATCGATGCTCAAGCGGCGCGCCTGGGCCACGCGCGGCGCCTGAAAGTACGCCGCCTCGGGTGAGATGTGGGGATCGAGCCCCGAACCGGAACTGGTCAGGAGCTCCACCGGGATTTCGCTTGCAGGCACGCCATAGCGCTGCGCTTCCGCCGTGATGCGATCCGCCAGAGCTTGCGACGTTGGGCCAAGGTTTGAGCCGCTTGACGCGCGCGCGTTGTAGCCGTCACCGGCCGCGGACGGGCGGCCCCAGAAATAGTCGCCGCGCGTGAACGATTGTCCGATAAGCGCCGAGCCAACAACCTGCCCGTCGCGAACAATCGGCGAGCCGCTCGCCGCGTTCGGGAAGAGAGCTTGGCCGACGCCAGTCATGGCCAGTGGATATGCGATGCCGGTGAGCAACGTGAACAGCACGAGGAGAGTGAGCGCGGGACGGAGTGTTTGCAGCATGATGGGCCTCAAGCCAGGTTGAGTGCGGAGACGACGACATCGATCAGCTTGATGCCGATGAACGGCGCGATCAGTCCGCCGGCGCCATAGATGGCGAGATTGCGTGCCAACAATTGACTTGCTGGCGCCGCCCGCCATTTCACGCCGCGCAACGCGAGCGGAATCAGCAGCGGGATGATGATCGCGTTGAAAATGATCGCCGAAAGGATGGCGCTCTCTGGGCTCGAAAGCCCCATGATGTTGAGCACACCGAGCCCCGGATAAATCACCGCAAACATCGCCGGGATGATGGCGAAGTATTTGGCGACGTCATTGGCGATCGAGAACGTCGTCAGTGAGCCGCGCGTCATCAGCAATTGCTTGCCGATCGAGACAATCTCAATGAGCTTGGTTGGGTCGCTGTCGAGGTCGACCATGTTGCCGGCCTCGCGCGCGGCGGGCGTGCCCGTCTGCATCGCGACGCCAACATCGGCCTGAGCCAGCGCTGGCGCGTCATTGGTGCCGTCGCCGCACATGGCGACGAGCTTTCCGTCGCCCTGCTCTTTGCGGATTAGGGCGAGCTTGTCCTCGGGCTTAGCTTCGGCGAGGAAGTCATCCACGCCGGCTTCAGCCGCAATCGCGGCGGCGGTGAGCGCGTTATCGCCGGTGATCATGACGGTACGGATGCCCAATCTGCGCAACTCGGCGAAGCGCTCTTTCACGCCGCCTTTGACGACGTCTTTCAGATGCACGATGCCGAGCACCTGGCCGCCCTTCGCCACTGCGAGCGGCGTGCCGCCTTCACGAGCAATGACTTCAGCGGCGCGACGCACATCGGCTGGGACGTCGGAGCCGCCGTCTTGTGCGCTGACAAACGCGAGCACCGAGTCCACCGCGCCTTTGCGGATCGCAACGCCCTCGATATCGACGCCGCTCATCCGCGTTTGTGCAGTGAACGGCACGAACTTGGCGTGCGTCGGCGCCATCTCGCGGCCACGCATGTCGAAGCGCTCCTTCGCGAGCACGACGATCGAGCGTCCCTCAGGCGTTTCGTCCGAAAGCGAGGCGAGTTGTGCGGCATCGGCCAGATCACGTTCGGTGACGCCGGGGGCCGGGATGAACGCTACCGCTTGGCGGTCACCCAGCGTGATCGTGCCGGTCTTGTCGAGCAGCAGCACGTCCACGTCGCCCGCCGCCTCCACCGCGCGGCCGGAGGTGGCGAGCACGTTGAAGCGTACAAGCCGGTCCATGCCGGCGATGCCAATAGCGGAGAGCAAACCGCCGATCGTGGTTGGGATCAGCGCGATGAAAAGCGCCGCCAGCGCAACAACGCTGACACCGCCACCAGCGTATGAGGTGAGAGCCGGTACGGTAGCGACGGCCAATACGAAGATAAGCGACAAGCCCGCAAGCAGCACCGACAGCGCGATCTCGTTCGGCGTCTTCTTGCGCGAGGCGCCTTCGACCAGCGCGATCATGCGGTCAAGAAAAGTCGAGCCGGCTGTCGCTGTCACGCGCACGACGATGCGATCGGAGAGCACGCGTGTGCCAGCCGTAACGGCGGAGCGGTCGCCGCCTGCTTCGCGGATCACCGGCGCGCTTTCGCCGGTGATGGCGCTTTCGTCCACGGTCGCCACACCCTCGACGACTTCGCCGTCCGCCGGGATCAGTTCGCCGGCAACGACTTCAACAGTGTCGTCAACCTTCAGATCGCTAGCCGCCACCGGCTCTTGCGCCTTGCCACTGACGATGCGTCGCGCCGTGAGTTCAGAACGCGCGCGCCGCAGGCTCGCCGCCTGCGCCTTGCCGCGCCCCTCCGCCACAGCTTCCGCGAATGCCGCGAACCACACCGTCGCCCACAACCAGAGCGCAATCTGCCCGGCGAATGAGCTTTCGCCACCGCCGCCCAAGAGGTCGCGCACGAACAAGATGGTGACATAGAGCGCGACGAGCTCCGTCGCGAACATCACCGGATTGCGCCACATCTTCAGCGGACTGAGCTTGACGAAAGCGTCCAGCGCAGCGGGCCACAGGATGGCGCGATCAAACAACGAAATGGGTTTGTTTTTCTCAGACATGGTGATCATGCCCCCTAGAACAGCCGCCCAGCAGTCGCTTCGGCCAAGGGCCCAAGCGCAAGCGCGGGGAAGAAGGTGAGCGCGCCGACGATCATGATGATGAAGGCGAGCAGGAAGATGAAGAGCGGCCCGTCGGTCGGGAACGAACCCACAGACGGCGGCGCGCTTGTCTTCGCCGCTAGATTGCCGGCGATGGCCAGTACAGGGATGATGACCAGGAAGCGCCCGATCAACATCGCCGCGGCTTGCGCGTAAGTGTAGAAATCGCTCGTCGCTGTGAGGCCGCCAAAGGCTGAGCCGTTATTGCCCGCCGCTGATGCGAAGGCGTAGAACATCTCGGTGAAACCGTGTGGCCCCGCGTCCTGCAAACCCGCGCGCCCTGCTTCGGTTGAAGCCGCGAGCGCCGTGCCGATCAGGATTGCCAGCGGAGATGCAAGGATCGCGAGCACCGCGAGCTTCACGTCGCGCGCCTCGATCTTCTTGCCGAGATAGGCCGGCGTGCGCCCAACCATCAGGCCGGCGACGAAGATCGTCAGGATGGCAAACACGAGAATGCCGTAAAAGCCCGCGCCGACGCCGCCGACGATCACCTCGCCGACCAGCATGTTCACCAACGGGACCATGCCGCCGAGCGCCGAGAAGCTGTCATGCATTGCGTTGACCGCGCCGCAAGAGGCGGCTGTCGTCACGACAGCGAACAACGCGGACGCCGCAATGCCGAAGCGGGTCTCCTTGCCTTCCATGTTCGCCGCGCTCGGATCGATGCCCGCCGCGATCAAAGCCGGCGTCGCCTGCGCCTCGGCCCAATACACCGCGCCCACGCCAACCAGGAACAGCACGCCCATCGAAGCGAGCAACGCCCAGCCTTGGCGTTCGTCGCCCACCATGCGGCCGAACATGATCGTCATGGCCGCACCGATGGCGAAGATCGACAGCATCTGAATGAGGTTGACGGCCGCGCCCATATTTTCGAACGGATGAGCGGCGTTGGCGTTGAAGAAGCCGCCACCATTGGTGCCGAGCATCTTGATCGCGATCTGGCTCGCGACGGGGCCGACGGCGATATCCTGTTGAGCGCCTTCAAGCGTCGTGGCCTGCAGCGCCCCCGCCAGCGTCTGCGGCATGCCGAGGGCGATGAACGCCAGCGCCATCACGATTGAGATCGGCAGCAGCACGTAGAGCAAGCCTCTCGTCGTATCGATCCAGAAATTTCCGATCGTGCTAGCGCCCTTACGCGCGAAGCCACGCGCAAACGCCACCGCGATGGCCATGCCAACGGCGGCGGAAACGAAGTTCTGCACCGTGAGGCCAAGCATTTGCGAGAAATGGCTCATTGTGGATTCGCCGCCATAGGCTTGCCAGTTCGTGTTGGTCACGAAGCTGACGGCCGTGTTCATGGCGATGTTGGGCGCGACGCCATCGAAGCTTTGCGGATTGAACGGCAACATACCTTGCAGGCGCAGCAGCGCGTAAAGGCCCAGCGTGCAAAGCAAGCTGAACACCACGAGCGCGAGCGCGTAGCCTTTCCAGTCTTGCTCTTCGTCTGCCTTCACACCGGCGAGCGCATAGAAGCCGCGCTCGACCGGACGCAGCACAAACGAAAGCCAAGTACCGCGCCCCGCGTACACGGCGTCAAGATAAAGCCCCAGCGGCCGCGCGATCGCGACGACAAGCAGCGTGAACCCAAGGATCAGGGTCCATCCTTCCAATGTCATGTGACGTCGTCCCTAGAAGCGCTCTGGCCGCAGAAGCGCGGCGAGGAAGAGGATCAACAGCGCAGCGCCAAGCCCGCCGCCGAGAACGAGTTCAAGACTCATGTCAAAGCCTCCGCACCCCCGCCAGCGCCGCGCCAATCAGCGCGAACGCAAGCAGGATGAAGCCCACGGCAATCAGATCTGGCATCGAGCAGCCCTCTCGTATTCGAGCGAGAGGTGCCGCACTCGACATAAAGGATCGAGGCGCCGTCGCGGCGACGGCCATTAAGAACGCATTAAGTTGGGCAAGACCCTTGACGCCGCCCGGCGCCTGAACGTCAGTTCAACGCATCGTCCTCATCAGCAACGTAAGCAGAGTGCAACGCCGCGGTCGAACGACCATGTCCCGCTCTTTGCCCGTGTTACCGCGCGTTGCTCCCTGGCTGTTGCCCGGCTTCAAACGTCGCGACAATTTCGATTTCGACAACATTGTCGGGAAAGGCCAAACGACGGACCTCAACCGCGGTAACAGCCGGCAGCGCGAGCCCCTGATAAGTGGCGACGCGGACCTCATTGGCGCCAAGAAACGCGGCCATGTCCGTGACGAACACCGTTTCCTTCACGACCGCCGAAAAATCCAAATCATGCGCACGCAGCGTTTCGGCGAGGGCTGAATAGACGACCTCCAGCTGTTGGCGCATGTCGCCCGCGCCGATAGTCTGGAAAGCCGCATCGACGGAAAGCGTGCCGGACACGAACAGGAGCCCGCCGGCGCTCACGGCCTGGGCGTAGCCGAATGCCTGTTCGCCCTCGCGGCGGAAGTGAAAGGTGCGTTTGGACACGGAGAACCTCGTAATTTCGGAATGCCTTCACTCTCCCGCTGCGAATTATGGACTGGACAACGGCCTCGATCTAGTTTTTCGTAACGTTAGGTCAGTTTTATTCTGTAATTCGTAGGAACGACGCTCTTGCCACCTCCGAAACCGCCGAAATCCACCGCACCGGCGCCGCTGGCAGAGGGCGACCCCCTGACGACACGGATCATCCATCTGCTGCAGGAAGATGGGCGCATGCCCTATTCCACCATCGCGGCGCAGATCGGCGTCTCTGAGGGCACGGTGCGCAATCGCGTTCGGCAGCTCTTGGACGACCAATTCATCACCATCCAGGCTGAGGCGCTGCCGGCCGCGTTCGGTTATCACGTCAACACCGTCACCTTCATCAAGGTGAAGCCAAGCTCGAACATCGACGCGGTAGCTGCGCAATTCCTGCCGGTCGAGGAAGTCTATTACATCGTGCAGATGACAGGCCGGTTCGATCTCGGCCTCGCGGCGTTTCATCGCTCGACCGAAGACTATCGGCTCTTCCTCGACAAGCATTGCTACAATAACGACGCGATCGCCGAACTCGAGACGACGCTCAATCTCAAGATTCATAAATTCAACACGCGCTGGCGTTTCGGCCCTGACGGCTAGAGCGCACGCGCGTGCGTGCTGGAGACGACATGAGCATCGAGACCATCCTCTACGCGCGATCGCTTGGCTCCGGGCCGCTGACACAGATCGGGTGGCGTGCAAACACCGCACCGAATTGCCCGCCGCTCGCGGGTGACGTTGAAGCCGACATCGCCATCGTTGGCGCTGGCTATACCGGCCTTGTCGCGGCGCTAAGCGCCGCGGGCGAGGGCCGGCGCATCGTGGTGCTCGAAGCACTGGAACCTGGCGCGGCCGCTTCGGGCCGCAATGCGGGCCACGTCGCGCCGATGATGTGGGGCATGAAGAAAACGCCCGCGCAAATGGTCGCCGCGTTTGGCCCTGAGCGTGGTGCGCGCATGAACACGGCGATGGCGAACGCTGGCGCATTCCTGCGCGATTTCATCGCGCGCCACGACGTCGCGTGCGAAGCAAAGCTCGACGGGTACATCTGCGCCGCGCGCACGCCGGCTTCTTTGGAGAAAGTTCACGCGGGATACGATGCGTGGAGCGCCTATGGCGGCCGGTATGAAGTGCTCTCGAAGGACGCGCTGGCGCGCTATGTCACTTCGGACGGCTTTGCTGGCGGCGTGTTGTTGCCCGACGCCGGCGCGCTCAATCCGCTGAGCTTCACGCGCGGCCTGGCGCGCGCGGCGCAAGCCAAGGGCGTGGCGATCCATGGCGGCTCGCCCGCGACCGAGCTGCAACACGATGGCGCGCGCTGGACGATCCGCACACCGGGCGGCGTAGTGCGCGCGCATACGCTGCTCGTGGCGACCGGCGCCTATGGCGGCACGCTGACGCCTGCCCTCGCCAAGGAGGGCTACGAAGTCTGCTCCGCGATCGTGGCGACGGCGCCATTGCCGGACCGCGGGCGCTCCATTCTTCCCGGCGGCGTGCCGATAGCCGATCTCGACGACGCGGCGATCTTCGCGCCGATGATCGACGCGCAGGGCCGGTTGATCGTCAGCATGCTGTTTCAAGGCGGCGCGATGACGATGACGGACGCCGAGCGCATCGTGCGTCCGCGTCTCGCGCGCGCTTTCCCGCAGCTTGGCGCCGTCCCGTTTGCGCAATTCTGGGGCGGAAAATTCCTGATGACCGCCGACGGCGCACCGCACCTCCTGCGCTTCGGCCCAAACGCGTATGCCGCACTTGGCTGCAACGGCATGGGCCACAGCCTGGGCGTCGCCGCGGCGCACGATCTTGGGCGCGTTGCAGCGGGCGCCTCTGAGTCCGAGCTGACGTTCGCTGTCACAGCGCCAAAGCCAGCGCCTATGCACAGGCTGATGACGAGTGCGCTTCGCCACGTCATGGCGCCCATGATGAACCGCAAGATTGCGTGAGAATGATATGAACATAGCTCCGACCCTGCGTGACGCCAACGATGCGACGCCCCGGCGCAAACTGGAGCCTCAAGACTGGACGCAACGCGAGCGCGTGCCGCGCAAGCGCTTACTTGAGCGGCTGACACAAGCGGAAGACAAACGCCTCGTCGCGATCACCGGCCCGGCGGGCAGCGGCAAATCCATTCTGCTGGCGCAGCATTTCGCGGCGCGTTCTGAGACAGGCGCCGCAATCGGCTGGATCACGCTCGACCACGCCGACGCCGACCCGGCGCTCCTGCTCAACGGCTTCATTCGCGCGCTTGAACCGGTGCTCGGCGCCGCCCCCGATGCAATCTGCGGCGACGCACTTGCCGCCGCCGCAGCTGATCCGACGCGCGCGGTGCGGCGTTTGCTCGATTGGCCAAAGCTCGCGGACGCGACGTGCACGCTTATCATCGATGGTTACGAACTCATCGCCGCAGCGCCGAGCAATGCATTGCTCGACGCCTGGATTCGCGCCGATGCAAGCCGGCTCATCATCGCCAGCCGCGTGGCGATCGAGGCGCCGCTGGCGTTGCTGCGCGCGCAAGGCGATGTCGAGACCATCGGCGCGCGCGACTTGGCGCTCGACATCGCCGAACTGATGGCGCTCGCGGGCGATCAGATGTCGCCCATCTATATCGACCGATTGATGCGCGAAACCGGCGGCGCGCCAGTCGTGGTTTGCCACGCACTTGACGCATTGCGCCGGCCGCTGATCGGTAGCGCTCCCGCGAACGCGCGAAGCTGGCGCGGCATGCTGCAAGACTACTACACCGAGCAATTGCGCGAGGACCTTTCGCCGGAGCTTTGGCACGCCTTGGTGCGTCTTGCGGCGGTCGAGTTTTTCGACATTCCCCTGGCGAGCGAGCTTATCGGCGCGCCGGCCGCCCGGATCGTGCAGAAGCTCTATCGTGAGCGCGGTTTGGTAATCCGCGACGGCGCGAGCGCCGCCTATCATGTTGAGCCAGGGCTACGCGCCGCGCTTCATGCCGAACTCGAATGGCTCGACGAGGCTGAATTGCGGCGTCTGCACGCACGGGCGGCGGGCTGGTTCGCGCGGCGCGGCCACGTGCCCTACGCGGCCATGCACGCAATCGCGGCCGACGATCCCACCCTTGCGGCGAGTTGCATGGCGAAGGCCGGCTCGGCCGCCTTCGCCGCGCGCGTCGGCGTGCGCGAACTGCGGCTCAACCTTAGCATCCTCAGCGACGGTGCCGACGACGCCATCCTCACGCAGACGCGCGCGCTGACAAAGGCGCAAGAATCGCCGGGCAAATGCGGCGAGCTGATCATCCCGGAGACGCGAGCCTCGCACGCCGACCCGGAGATGGTGCTGATCGATGCGTTCATCAACGCCTACGCCGATATCGCCCCGGTTCCCGATCGACTGCGCATCTGCCGCGACCTCGCCACCACCGACGACGCCTCCGATCTGGCGCCGCGCGGCTTGGCGCGCTGCTTCCTGTGCTGGGAGGCGCTACGCGGTGCGCGACTTGACGAAGCGATGGGCTGGGCGCTGCTCTCACGCGACGATCTCGAGTTCGCGGACGCCGCCTATGCCGGGGTGTTCGTGCATTTGCACGCGATCAACATCTGCCTGCAACTCGATGATCTGGATCAAGCCCGCGCGCACGCGGACGAGGCCGAACAGATCACCAAGCTCTTCTTCCCAGACGATCCCCGCTTGCTGAATCTGGTTTGGCTCAACGCCGCTTGGATTCAATCCGAGCAAGGCGCACTGCTGCGCACGGAAGATCTCTCCGCGTGTTTCGCCGCCACGTGCGCCGGCGAAGGCTGGATGGAGGCGCTTTGGATCTCCACCGTGCTAGCGAGCCGGCAAGCGCTACGGCGCGGCGATGTTGTTGGCGCCGCGCGTATGCTCGAGCGCGGCCTGGGCGAAGCGGTGTCGCGCGACGCCGCGCGCATCGTCTGGGCGCTGCGTTGCGAGCGCGTGCGGCTGCTGACGGCGCTTGGCGATCTCGACGCCGCCGCCGCCGATGCGCGGCGCCTGGGACTCGATGACACCGGCCTCGACCCACTCAACACGCCGAGCCTCACTTGGCGCGAGGTCACGGACGGCTGGATCAACGCAGCGCACCTGTGCCTCGCCACGGACGAGCTGACCAAAGCCGAAAGCCTCGCCCGTGCGCTTGCGGCGTTCGCGGAAAGCCATCGCTTGCCGCGCTTGATCGCCATTAGCCGGCAATTGCACGACATGCTCGCCGGCGGCAGGTGTGCAGACGACGACGCGGGTGCAGAGCACGATGCCTGCGCCGAGGACGCGTCCAAAGCACTGGCTGACCGGCGCGTCTCATTGCTCACGCCGCGCGAGCACGAACTCATGAACCTGGTCGCGAAAGGCTTGGTGAATAAGCAGATCGCCTACGAACTCGGCGTGACCGAGACAACGATCAAATTTCACATGCGCAATATCTACAAGAAGCTTCGCGCGCGAAACCGCGTGCAAGCGCTCATGCGCATGAGTGCCGGCGCGCCCATTTGAGAAGGCAAGCGCGCCGCCGCTGCAGGGAGAATGAAATGCAGCAGCGGCGCGTTCGTCGGGTTAGAAGCGGTACCCGAGCTCAACGCCGTAGCGGCGCGTGCGGCCTTGCACCGCGACATCACCGAAGCCGGTGATCAAATTGCTTGAAGCGTCGGGATAATATTCCTCGTCCAGCGCGTTGTCTGCGAAAGCCGTGAGCGTCCATTTCGGACCGCGCAGGCTGGCGCGCAGATCAACCAACGCATAGCCGGGCTGGTCGCTCAAAGTGTACGGCAACGCGCCGTTGGCCTCGCGGCTGTAGTATTCGTAGTACATCCCAGTTTGACCGCTCAAAGCCGCGCGCAGCACTAGATCCCAATCGCCGGTGAACGGCGCGGTGTAGTCGAGCGCGAGATTGTAGGTGAATTCCGGCGCGAAAGGCGGGCGATTGCCTTCGACGATCGGCAGCGCCGTGAACGCGCTGATCTCGCTGTCGAGATAGCCGACGCCGCCGGAAAAAGTGAGATTGTCCGTAAGGCGCGCCGTGAACTCTATCTCGAGGCCTTGGCTCTCGGTCTCGGGAATGTTGACGATCCCCTGCTGACCGCTGCCGAGATCGAGCAATTGCACTTGCTGATTTTCGTACAAGATCGAATAGAGCGCGAGATTGAGCGAGAGGCGGCCATCGAACAGGATGCTCTTCAGCCCGACCTCGTAGTTCGTCGTCTCTTCCGCGTCATAGACGCGGTCGAACACCGGCCCTGGCGTGTTAAAGCCCCCACTACGGAAGCCCTGCGCGGCCGTCGCATAAAGCGTCATGTCCGGCGCCAGCGCATAGGCGAGCGAGACCTTCGGCTGGAACATCGTGAACTCTTCGCTCACGCGATAGTTCGGATCGGCCGGCGCGACGAGATTGTTGATCTGCTCGCGATCGTCCACGTCGTAGCGGCCGGCCAGCGTCAGTTCGAAATCGTCGGTAATGTCGTAGTTGATCTGCGCGAACGCCGCCCAGGCGGAGTTGTCGTCATGTGCGTCAGCCAACAAGTTCAGCGCGAACGGGATGACTTCGACATTGGTGAAGCGATCGCGCTCGGTCGCAACATAAAACAGACCGGCGGTGTAGCGCAGCGGGCCGTCGGCGTCGGAGGTGAGCCGCAGCTCCTGGCTCCAGGCCTGGATTTCCGTCGATTGGTCGTTGAGCTCCAGGAAATCGACTGGCGTCAGGTCGAGGTCGTACTCGGACTCGTCTTGCGAATGAACGAACCCGGTTGCAGCGGAAAGTTCGCCGAGCGGCGTTTCCAGCGTCGCCTTGAACGCCAATTCGTCCACGGTCAGCCGGCCGCTGCCTTCACGGCCGGAAACCGGATCAACGGAGAAATTTCCCGCGTCCCCGCCCGGCAGGATCACACCGTTATAGCCGGCGTTTTCGGTGAGATCGTGCGACGCACGAAAATCAAGCGTCAGCGCATCCGTTGGGCGCGCCAACAAGCGCAGCCGCAAATAGCCGGTGCTGAGCGCGTTGGTATTCGTGCCGGTGATCGGATTTTCGATCGTGCCGTCGAAATCATTGTAGTGGCCAGAGAGGCGGAACAGGAGCGCGTCGTCAATGATCGGGCCGGACACCATGCCTTCGATCATCTCGTCGTTGCCATTGGCGTAACCGAGACGCACCGCGCCTTCGAACTCATTGGTCGGCTCTTGCGTCACGATATTGATCGCGCCGCCGATGGCATTGCGGCCGTAGAGCGCGCCTTGCGGGCCGCGTAGCACTTCAATGCGCTCGACATCGGTCAGGCCCTGATTGATGGCGCTGACGCTGATCACCTGCACACCGTCAACGACAACAGCGACCGGCGCCTCGCCCTGATATTGCTGGCCGACGCCGCGGATGCTGATCAGAGCGATGCCTGGCGATTGACTGGACTCAACCAGCGAAACACCTGGCGTCAGCCGCACGAAATCGTTGAGTTCATCGATGCCCGCATTCTCGATGTGCTGTGCCGAGAACGCCGTGATCGCGTCCGGCACATCCACCAGGCGCTCCGCACGCGAACGGGCGGTCACTACGATCTCGCCAGCGCTGACTTCTTCGGCTGGCGTGTCAGCGCTTTGCGCAAGCGCCGCGCCGGTGAGGCCCAGGAGCGATATGGCCGAAGTCGCGCTCAGCATCGCTCCGCGCGCCACACATTTGCAGGCGGCCTTCAAAATTTCGCGCTTCGACATGCTTCACCCCTGGAGCTTTCAATGCACGCATCTTTCCGGGCGTGAACGGCGCTTGCCTAGCTGCCCAGTGGGATAGGTGACGGAACAGTGAATTAGCGCGCCCGGCGTGTGATTCTGCGCGCACTCGCACGTCCCGCGAACAACTCTTGTTTGCTGGGCGCACATTAAGCTTGTGATCTCGACTAAGCGTTGAGTTTACGCAGCATCGCTTCAGCCAACGGCAACGCCGAGGCTGGGTTCTGGCCAGTGAACACGAAATCCGCCTGCACCACATGCGGCGCGAAGGGCGCCGCCGCGCTGTAGAAGCCGCAGGCGCGCTTCAGAGCCTCTTCTGGCAGGACCGGTACGATCTTGTCGAACCCGACCGCAACCTCTTCAGCATTGCTGACGGAGGTGACGTTGCGGCCGCGCACCATCAGCAGACCGTCGGGCATCTTCACGTCGGCGAACGCGACAGCGCCGTGGCACACCGCACCCATCACTGCGCTCTTGGCGGCGAGCCCGTCAAGAAACGCCCTCAAATCCGCGTTGCCGGGAAAATCCCAAGCGCCGCCGACGCCGCCGACGATGAAACAAGCGTCGAAGTCCGCTGCGCTCAGCTTGGCGATGGCCTTGGTTTTTTTGAGCGCAGCTTGCGCCTCGACATCATCCATAAAGGTTTGGCCGACGGGCGAAATCCATCCTTCGCCCAAGCTCATCGGATCGATGGGCGCAGCGCCCCCCTTGATCGACGCGAAGCTGACCGCGCAGCCGGCCTTCTTGAACGCGAAGTACGGCTGCGCCAGCTCCTCAAGCCAAGAGCCGGTCTTGTTTCCAGTGCTGCCGAGCTGATCGTGCGACGTGAGAATGAGTACGATCCGATGCCCCATGGCGCGTCTCCAATGTTTCGGTGGAATTTTCTGGGCCAGCATCGCGGGCGCGCAAGCGCGCGGCCAGCCGTCCCAACGAACAGCGCTGCACCCTGCCCGGAAGATCGCCCGACCTAGCCCTTCGGACGGGTTGGAGCGGCGCGTCATTGGCCGAATTGTGTCTGCCGCGCATCCTCCCGCGCGCCACATTCGCTTGGAGCACTCCATGGCTGACGACCCGAAGAGCCCGGTCCTGGGTAATCCCGCCAAGCGGCACGTCAGTCATGAGATTCCGGCGGAGGGCGAGAACGGCCTCTTCACGCAGGCCTGGTATCCGATCTGCCTTTCAAGCGCCGCGACCAGCACCAATGTGCGCGGCTTCGACTTTCTCGACGGCAAGGTGATCGTCGTCCGCGACGAAGCCGGCAAGGCGCAAGTGCTCTCCGCCTATTGCCCGCACATGGGAGCGGACCTTTCGGCTGGCCACATGGTCGATGGGCAAATCCGCTGCATCTTCCACCACTGGAAGTACGGCGCCGACGGCCGCTGCCGCTCCACCGCGATCGGCGATCCGGCGCCCGAAGCCGCGCGGCTCTTCCGGTTTCCGACGCAAGAACGCTGGGGTCTCGTGTGGGCCTACAACGGCGAGACGCCGCACTATGAGCTGCCGGACATGCGTTATCCGGACGATGAAATGGTGTTCAAAGTGCGCGTGCTGCCCGATCTGCCGGTCGATCCGTGGATCATTTGCGCCAACACGCCGGACATCCAACACATCAAGACGCTGCACGGCATCACCATCGACGGCGAGGATCGCCACGACGCCGTCGAGTGGACCGATCACTCGCTGAAATACTCGTTCACCGGCGTCTATTCGAACGGCGACAAGCTGTTCAACGAGATCGGCGTCTTCGGGCCGACGCTCTACTGGCAATCGACCGACTTCGGTCCGAAGTGGTTCGGCTTCATGTCGCCGTTCGGCCAGCCGCGGCCCGGCGTGTCGGCGCTCTACATGGTCGTTTGCACGCGCCGTGACAGCGGCACGCCGGAGGAAGTGGACGCGTTCCTCGACTTCGTGCTCGATTTCGAAGCCAAGGTCGTCAGCGAAGACGTGCACAATATGCTGACCATGCGCTTCAGGCCGGGCGTGCTCACGCGCAGTGATCAATCGCTGGCGCGCTACCTTCGAATGATGAAAGACTTCCCTCGCGCCCATCCCTCTAGAGACTTCATTAGGTGATCGCCATGCCAGAATCCTATCGAACCACCACCACGATCAACGCGCCGGCCAAGGATGTTTGGACTGTGATCAACGATCTGGCCAACATGGATGTCGCGCGCGGCATGGCCGATCGCGTCGAGATTTCAGAGCGTGACGGCGTGCCGCTGCGTACGCTCTACCTCACACCTGCGCTCGGCGGCGGCGTCGTGGCGGAAAAGATCACGCTGATCGACAACGCCAACATGCGGATGAACTACGAGGTGGTCGATTTCGGCCCGCTGCCAGCGACGAGCTACATGGGCTTCATGAAGTTCGTCCCGAACGGCGACAAGACCACGCTCGAGTACGAGGCGCGTTTCGAGGCGCCGGACACCAGCGCTCTACACGCCATGGCGAAAGGCAATGTCGCCATGATGGTCGCGAACCTCGAAGTCGCGATCGAACGCCAGGCGCTGACGCTTCGCGCGGGCTGACGAGGCAAATCCATGCGTGAAACGGCCGACATCGTCATCATCGGCGCCGGCATCATCGGCTTGTGCACGGCGCTGCAACTCTCACGCCGAAGCACGGCGAAGATCGTCGTGCTCGACAAGGGGCTTGGGCCCGGCGAGGGCTCAACCGGCGCCTCATCAGCGGTGTGCCGCTTCAAGTACACACGGCCCGAGACGGTGAATCTAGCGCGCGATGGAATCGCCGCATACCAGAATTGGCCGGAGTTTCTTGAACTCGCCACGCCCATCGCGAAATATCATCGCCACGGCGTGCTCTGGTTCGCGGACGGGCGCCGCGATTGGCCGGCGCAAGAAGTGGCGCGGCTCGCCGCGCACGGCATTCGAGCTGCGGTGTTGGATGATCAGCAGCTGAAGGAGCGCTTCCCTGCGCTCAATCCTTGCCGGCAAGCGCCCGACCTCGTCGCCGGCGCGGACCACGATTGCTCCGGCGGCGGATTGCATTTGCTGGAACTAGACGGCGGCTACATGGACCCCGTCGACGCGTTGCAGGATTTGCTCACAGCCTTGCGCGCCCGCGGCGTCGATGTGCGCTTCCGAGCGCAGGTGACGGGCATCGACATCAAGAACGGCGCAGTATCTGGTGTTTCGCTGGCCAACGGACGCACTCTTGGCTGCGGGCTGCTCATCAACGCCGCCGGCCCTTGGTGCAACGACATCTTCGCGCTGGCGGGCCTTGAATGCGCATGGCCGCTCAACCCAACACGCATTCAGATCGTGCATGTCGATCGCCCGCCTGAGGTCGTGGGCGATATTCCTGTTGCGGTCGATCCGATGAGCGGCATCTATTTTCGTTCGCAGAGCCGCGGCCAGGAAATCATCGTCGGCTCGATCCTCGAAGAGGATGAAAAGGAAACGGTCCCGGCGCCAAACGAGTATTCACGCTTCGTCGATGACGAGTTCGCGCAGACAAAATTGCACGCGCTGCATCACAAGATTCCAGCGCTCAGCTATCGCGGCCGCATCCGGGGCTATAGCGGGCTCTACACGATCAATGCGACCGACGTTCATCCTGTTGTCGGCAAGACGGCGTTGGACGGGTTCTTCGTCGCCAACGGATGCAGCGGCCACGGCTTCAAACTCGCACCGGCAATCGGTTCGCTGATCGCGCAGGCAATCTTCGGCAAGATCGGCGTCTTTGACACAGAAGTGGCGCCATCGTTCCTGGCATTCGACCGCAGGCCCATCGTGATCGCGTCCAAGAGCGTGCTTGCCTAAGGGCGGCCTCAAGGCACGTGGTACGAACGGCAGTTTAGTATGCGTAGCGCTCGCGCTCGTGGTGAAGAATGGCGGCGAGGTGCGCTGCCGAAGCAGCGGCGGTCACGGCAGCGCCGGCTGATATCCCGGCGCGCTTGTCACTATTTCCGCGCCGGTGCGAAGCTCAGTTAGCTTTCGAAACAGGGCGCCCAAGCATGTTCGGTGTCTCCCCGCGCGATGTCAGGTCCGGCATGGTCTAGCCGATCCTCACGCAGTCTGATCAGCCGGCGGGTCCGACGCAATCACTTGCCCGCGCAGCCATGTGAGAAACGCTTGCTGCGATGATTCGAATCGCCGGCCGCGCGGCCACACCAACCAGTACGCAAACGCCACCGGCGCCGCCTCTTCGGTGAGCGGCGCAATGAGCCGGCCTTCATTCAGATCGCGCTGTGCCAGCTGTCGTTTCGCCAACACCATGCCTTTGCCTTCGACCGCCGCCTCGATCGCGAGGCTCGACTGATTGAACCGCAGGCCGCGTTCGACACCGGTGCGCCGGAACCCGCGCGCCGCGAACCACATGCTCCAACTCGGGCAAGACGGATCGCGCTCGGATGCGTCGTCATGGATCAGCGGAATGTTCACAAGCTCGGCGGCAGACGCCAATGATCCTGTTTCTTCTGCAAAGCGCGGACTGCACACCACGATGACGGATTCCGCCATCAGCCGCTCGAAGTGCAAATTCTCATAGGCGCCCGGCCCATAGCGCACGGCCATATCGATATCGCTGGTCGAAAAGTCCGTGAGTGTCATGTCAGCCGAGAGCCGCACTTCAACTTCGGGATGCGAGTCCTGAAAGTTGCTCAGGCGCGGGATCAACCACTTGGACGCAAATGACGGCGGCGTTGAAATCGAAATCCGCCGCCCGCGCGTGGCCGAACGCATCGCGCGGCCTGCATGCAGCATCTCCGAGAGAACCACGCCCGCGTGCGCGAACGCGGCGCGGCCCGCATCGGTCAACTCAACGCTGCGTCCGAGCCGCCGGAACAGCGGCTGCCCAGAAAATTCCTCCAGCGCTTTGATATGCTGACTGACCGCGCCCGGACTGATGTCCAGTTCATCCGCCGCGCGCGAAAAGCTCGCCAGCCGCGCCGCGGCTTCGAAAACGCGCAGCGCCAGAAACGGCGGCAGAAGATCGTTATTGCTCACGCAGTCTTTCCGTTACGTCGCTGGTGACATGGGTGACTTAGGACCGGCCACCAACCAGCGGCTCGCCGTTTCGACCGAGTTTGGCGCCCAGAGCACGCCCTTTCCCCGCCTGCGTGACGTAACGTCACTTTAAATTCAACGACTTCCCGCATCTGCGAAGGCCTGTCTCCAGCTAAAGCCACACTTAAGCTTAGCGCAATTTACGGCCTCACATTCGTCACGCTTACTCGTCCGTCGAACTTGGGGGACGACTGATGACCTGTCGATGTTTGCGCGACGCATGACCATCCGCATGAGCGGCTAGCATAAGCGGCCGCGGCACAGCGGCTCCCAATTCCAAAACCAAACCACTCGCGCGCGCCCTTCGGCGTGATCGCTTTCGCGCGCCTCAGAAAGTTCCAAACCATGTCACCGAAGCAAAATACCCAACGCAATTCGCGAAAATTGTTCGGCTCGGCGCTCTCGCTCTCGGCGCTGATGTTCGCCATGCCCGCCGTCGCGCAGACCGCCGATGAAGCCGACGACGAAATCGTCATCACCGGCACGCGCCTCGCAGATCGCACCGTCACCACCTCGCCGGTGCCGATCGACGTGTTGCGCGGCACGGATTTGCGCGCTTCCGGCTATTTCGAAACCAACCAGATCCTGCGCCAACTCACGCCATCGTTTGCGTTCGCAACGCCGACAACGCCTGATGGCAACACGCACATCCGCTCCGCCAGCCTGCGCGGTCTTTCGCCGGACTCCACGCTTGTTCTCGTCAACGGCCAGCGGCTGCATAGCTCAGCCTGGATCAACACGTCCGGCACCATCGGCAAAGGCGCCGCTCCAACCGATCTCAACCAGATTCCCGCCGCCGCCATCGGCCGCATCGAGGTGCTACGCGACGGCGCCGCCGCTCAGTACGGCGCGGACGCCATCGCCGGCGTCATCAACATCATCCTGCGAGAAGACGATGGCTGGTCGAGCGCGATAGGCTATGGCGCCACCCAAGACGGCGGCGGCGACACCTACGAAGCCTCGCTCCACGGCGGTTTCTCGGTGCTTGGCGACGGCCAACTCAACGCCACCTTCTATTATCGCGATCACGAGGCCGCCAATCGCGCGCTCCCCGATACGCGCCAACAATATTTCGGCATCTCGCCAACCAGCACGCCGCAGCCGCTTTCAACGCGCTGGGGCTCCGGCATCGGCCTCAACCCCCCAGGCGGTGTCGCCGGCACAGTGCTCGATCCACGCGAGGCCACAATCGATCGCAACGTTTTCCGCTTCGCCGACAGCGCCGACCTCACCGACGCCAGCGCAACGGTGAACTTTTCCAAGCCAATCGGCGAACTCGAACTCTATGGCTTCGCCAATTATCGCCAGACCGAGGGCAGCTCGAACGCCTTCTGGCGCCGCGCCGGCCAAGACGAAAACATCCGCGCCATCTATCCGAACGGCTTCCTCCCCTTCGTCGACACTGACAGCACCGACTACAATTTGAGCGGCGGTCTGCGCGGCGAACTCGGTAGTGGTTGGGAATGGGATCTGAGCACCATCTTTGGCGGCAACCAGATCGAGTACGGCACGCACAACACCGTGAACGCCACGCTTGGCGTGTCGAGCCCCACCGCCTTTTACAATGGCGGCTACGAAAACACGCAGTGGGTCACCGATCTCACCTTCACCGGCGCGCTCGATCTTGGCTGGAGGGCTCCGCTCAATCTCGCGTTCGGCGTCGCCTATCGCCAGGACACCTACGAAATCACCGCTGGCGAGCCGGGCTCCTATCAGTTCGGCCCTTCGCGCGTGCTCGATGGTCCAAACATCAATGCGCAGCCGGTCATCGGCAGCCAAGGTTTCGTCGGCATTCAGCCGATCGATGTCGTCGATGTTGACCGCGACAATGTCGGGCTCTTCGTCGAAGCCAGCACCGACATCACCGAGGATTGGCTCATCACCGCAGCGGGCCGCTTCGAAACTTACTCGGACTTCGGCGAGACCTGGAACGGCCAACTCGCAACGCGCTACGAAATCCTCGATGGCTTTGCTCTGCGCGCCAGCGTCAGCAATGGCTTCCACGCGCCGTCACTTTCCCAACAATTCTACGGCTCGTCGGTTGGCCGCGGCATTATCAACCTCACCACCGGCGACAGCGAATTCTTCCTGGTGAAGCTGGCGCCAACTGGCTCGGCGCTCGCCACAGCCCTGGGCGCCACCGAACTCGAGCCGGAGCAATCACTCAACATCAGCGCTGGTTTCGCGCTGGACCAAGGCCCATGGCGCGCGACGCTCGATTTCTACCGCATCAACATCGACGACCGCATCGTGCTCTCCAGCAACTTCGTCGACGGCCCTGGCTCAACGGCGCTACGGAATTACCTGACTTCGATCGGCCAGCCCGGCGTTCTCAGTGTCCGCTACTTCACCAACGCTATCGACACCGAAACCCAAGGCTTCGACCTCACCGTCTCGCACAACTCAGATTTCGGCGCGTACGGCGATCTGCGCCTTACTGCAGCTTACAATTACAACGAAACCGAAGTGACGCGCATCGCCGCCACGCCCTCACAAGTCACGGCGCTCGGCATCACCACACCGCTTTTCGACATCACCGAGCGCACGCGCCTGGAACGCGGCACGCCGCGAGACAAGTTCGCGCTTGGCGCCAACTGGAACGTCGGCCGCTTCCGGGTGAACCTCAACGGTACGCGCTACGGCGAAGTCGAACAATTGGCGCTCGCCAACCAAAGCGCCGCCAACGTCGCGCTTGCTGCAGCGGGCGGCACGCGTATCCGCGCACTGCCAACTCAGGCGGGAACCGCGGGCAATTTCGACGTCATTCAAATCCTTGAGCCGGAATGGGTCACGGATCTGAGCGTCAGCGCGGACCTCACCGACAACGTCGCGCTCACCTTCGGCGCCAACAACATCTTCAACGTCTATCCAACCGAGAATATCCGCTCCACCGCAGCGCTCACGGGCGCCGATAGCTCTGGCGTCTTCCCATACAGCGAGTTCTCACCGTTCGGCTTCAGCGGCGCATACTATTACACGCGTCTCGCAGTGAGCTTCTGATGCGGGGACTAAGCCGGCGCGGACTCGTTGGCGGCATGGGGGCGGCTCTCGCCGTCTCCGCCGCGGCGTGCGCCACGACCCCGAATGCAACCACATCCATCGAGCGGCTTTCGCTCAATGAAAACGCCTACGGCCCCTCCCCAAGGGTCCTCCAGGCGATCGAGAACAATCTCGGTCGCCTGGAGCGCTATGTTGATGCCGATGAAGTTGCGCGGCTCACCAACGCGATCGCGGCGCTGGAGCGCGTTGCGCCAGAGCAGGTCGTCCTCGGCGAAATCCTTGAGCCGCTCGGCCTTCAACTCGCGGCATCACGGCAAGGCGGCGGCGAGTTCGTTTACTCGGCGCCGGGTTACACCGCCCTCATAGACGCGGCGACGCCGCTCGACGGCGTTGGCCGGCCTGTGCCGCTTAATGCCTCGCTGGAGAATGATCTCCCGGCGCTCGCCGCCGCCATTGGTCCACGCACACTCGCCGTCTCGCTCGTCAATCCGCACAACCCCTCGGGCACGGTTGATGATGCAGCCGCATTCGATCGCTTCATTGAGACAGCAGCACAGCGCACGCTCGTCGTCGTCGATGAAGCCTATCTCGAATACACCGAGAGCGAGTTCGAAGCCCGCAGCGCCATCCGCTTTGCACGCTCCGGCGCCAACGTGCTCGTCTTCCGAACGCTCGCGAAAGTCTACGGCCTTGCCGGCGTCTCACTCGGATACGGAATCGCACCGGTGGCCTTGGCCGAGCGCCTGCGCGCCGCCGGCATAGGCAGCCCGCACTCGCTCAATCGCCTTTCGCTCGTTGCGGCAGAAGCCGCGCTCGCCGATCAAGCGCATGTCCGCTCCGTCGCGGCGCGCACGCGCGCAAATCGCATACGCGTGCACGCTACATTGGACGCCCTCGGCCTTCGCCACACCAACAGTGTCGCCAATTTCGTTTTCTTCGAAAGCCGCCTGCCCGCCGCCGACGTTCGCCGCGCACTCACCGCGCGCAGCATCACGCCCGGCCGCGCCTTCCCACCGCTCGATCGCTGGGTGCGCATCACCATCGGCACGGAAGCCGACACCGATCGCACCATTGCAGCGCTCCGCGCCATTTATTCTTGAGAGCTTTATGACCGCACATCCCGATCAGGTACGCCGCAATATTTTCAAACTGACGGCCGCTGGGCTGCTCGGCATTGGCGTCGTCGGCCGCGCCGAGAACGTCGCCGCCCAGCAAATTAGCGCGCGTTCACTCATTGGCCGTCTCGCGCCAACGGGCCGCGGGCGCAGCCGCCGTCTTATCCCAGCACAAACCTATGGCGGCACGAACCAACCTGTGCAGCCCTCGCAAGATACAAAGCTTTCGCTCGATTGGCACAAAGCCCGGTTCCGCGCGCTTTTCGATGCGCTCGCGCCGCAAGGCGTCGACGCAGTCCTGCTGCGCAACGTCAACAACGCCGCCTACTTCGCCGGCTATTGGGTTTTCGCAAGCGAACGCCCGCAAGCCGCTTTCAAGAATCGCGATGACGAGGCGCCGTGGCATTTCCATCCGCAAAGCTACGCCGAGATTCTCTCCACCGCCTGGCATGACGGCGCCAAAAGTTATTTCGATTTTCCGCACGCCGATGGCGGCTTCCCGAACCAAGGCGTGGTTCGGGCCGGACCAGCCGTTGATCTTTTGAACTTCCTCCTAGAAGGCCTCCGCGATAAAGGCCTGCAAGGCACGAAGCTCGGCATCGACGGCGAACTCTATCCATCGGAACTACGCAAGATCGCGGCGATCTTTCCGAATGTCGAGATCGTCAACATCTCGCCCCCCATCCGCGATCTGCGGATCGTCAAGACACCGGAAGAGCTCGCGCTCTATTCGCGCTCCTATATCTACAACGATCGCGCTCAAGCCTTTATCCGCGATTATCTTCTGACCTACGGCAGCGACGTCACCGATCTCGAACTCGAAAGCGCCACGCAATTGTGGCTTTCAGATCAACTCTACACCGATCTTAATCTTGGTGGCGGCGACGTAAATCTCGGCGCTGCAACACGCGCCAGCGTCCGCGTCCGCACCGGCCGCGCCAACGGCTCGCCGCACCCGAACCAGCCCTACTTCACGCGCTTCGGCCCGAACCAATCCATCCAAGCCACCAGCGTCGTAAAGATCAACGGCTGCGGCGGCGAGAACTACCGAACCTTCCTCACGGCCAAGCGTGACGGCAGCTTCGATTCGCACGCGTCCAAGCTATGGCAAGCGTCGCTGCGCTCATGCGACATTCAAGTCGAACTGCAAGGCGCCGGCGTGAAGGCGAATGAAATCGCGCGCGCCGTGCATCAGTATCAAGTGGATGAAGGTCTCGCCCGCTACATCTATCATCGGCCATCACATGGCCTCGCGTTCGAAGGCCATTACCCACCCTTCATCGCGCTGGGCGACGAGACCGTGCTGCCGCTGAACTCGGCGCTGTCGCAGGAACCAGGGCTCTACGATCCCGAGACTGGTTTCGGCTTCAACTGGAGCGATACCGTCGTTACTGGCGGATTCCGCGGCTATCGCCTGAGCGCCACGCCCTACTCACGCGAATGGTCGTTCGTCCGGCTCTAAACCGCCAACTTCCGTCACCCGTAACGGCAACCCAGTCCCGCCGCGCATCATCCCACTTCCATCGGGGCGCGGCGGCACTATGTTGGCGCCTAAGGAGACACCATGACCGGGTTCTGGATTGGTATCGTTATCGTGGTGGCGGCCATCGTTGGCGTTTCCGTGCTCGTCGGCAAAGTGCTGAGCAAGCCCAAAGGGGTTGCCTCCCCCAATCGTCAAGCCCAGATGACCGGCCTCAAAGCCTCCGGCGCGCTGCGGCACCGCAAGTCGAACCGCGACTAATGGCCGAAGCCGCCCGCGCAGAGTTGCCTGCCGACAAAGCCGAGCGCTACGCGGCGTTGCGCGCCGAGGTCGCCGCGGTGATCACCGGCGAATCGAACATCACCGCGCGCTACGCCACCGCCGCTTCGCTGCTCGCACAAGCTTTCCCCGATCGCTTCTTCTGGACCGGCTTCTACGTCGTTGATCCCGATAAGCAGACCGAACTCGTGGTCGGCCCGTATCAAGGCACGCTCGGTTGCCTGCGCATCCCATTCGGCAAAGGCGTATGCGGCGCCGCCGCCGCGACCCGCGAAACCATCATCGTGCCGGACGTCCACGCTTTACCCGGCCACATCGCCTGCGACAGCCGCTCCAATTCCGAAATCGTGACGCCAGTGTTTGACCGCACCGGCGCGCTTGCCGCCGTCCTCGATGTCGACTCCACCCAGTTCGACGCCTTCGACGCGGTGGATAAGGCCGGCCTAGAAGCCATTTGCGGCGACTTGCTCACTCTGGACTAGCCACCACCCATTCCCGGATGGCGCATAGCGCCATTCCGGGACCCATAAACACGCTTCTCTCCATGCCCGCACAACGGCTGCGCGCGACTACACACAATCGAGTTTATGGGTCCCGGGGCTCGATGCTCCGCATCGCCCCGGGAATGGGTAGGAAAGAGCTTCAAACAAAAAAAAGCGCAGGGTATGACGGCCCAGCAAATCGAGGGCGAACGTGAGCGACGAAAAAATTGGCTTGATCCTTGGCCCAATCGCGCAGCACGCGACAGAAGTGGCCGCTATCGCCAGCGCGCGCCTTTCCGGCTTCGGCCGCAAGAACGCCGCCGACCAAGCCGCCGTCGACGCCATGCGCCGCTCATTCCAGACCGCGCCCTTCTCCGGCAAGGTCGTCATCGGCGAAGGCGAGATCGACGAAGCGCCGATGCTCTACATTGGCGAAGAGATCGGCGCCGGCGGGCCGCGCGTGGACATCGCCGTCGATCCTCTCGAAGGCACCAAGCTCTGCGCCAATGATGCGCCAAACGCGATGACTGTCGTCGCGCTCGCGCTCGAAGGCGGCCTACTGCATGCGCCGGACATGTATATGGACAAGCTCGCGATTGGCCCGGGCTATCCGCCAGGCATCATCGATCTCGATCTCTCGCCCGCCGAAAACGTCAAGCGTCTCGCCAAGCACAAGAATGTGCCGATCAGCGAGATTCGCGCCTGCTTGCTCGACCGCGACCGCCACCAGAGCATTGTCGATGAACTGCGCAGCATTGGCGCCGGCATTCGTCTCATCCCCGACGGCGACGTCGCCGGCGTATTCTGGACCGTCGAAGCCGCGCGCTCGGGTGTCGATATCTACTTTGGCCAAGGCGGCGCGCCCGAAGGCGTACTCGCCGCTGCGGCCATCCGCTGTGCCGGTGGCCAAATGCAAGCGCGCCTGAAGCCTGAAAACGAACAAGAAGAAGAACGCGCGCGCAAAATGGGCCGCGACGTTCACGCCAAGCTTTCACTCGATGACATGGTCCCCGGCCACGTCGTGTTCGCAGCGTCGGGCGTGACGCACGGTTCGATGTTCGAAGGCGTGCACTTCGATCACAGCCACGCCACGGTGGATACGCTGGTGTGGGACAGCTTCACCGGCCGTCGCAGCCGCGTGCGTTCGACATACCCACATTGAGCCTATTGCAGCGGCGTTTCGGTAGCGTCCGCACCCGGTTCGATTGCCTCTTCCGCGCCGCCTTCACCGTCATCCACGGCCTGCGACGTCGGCTGCACGGCGGGCTGCACCGGGCGGCGTGAAAACGCGCTAAGGCCCGGCACATTCACCGCGCCATCATAAACATTGATCGCCGCGCCCTCGAACGAAGCGCCGACCGGCTCGACGCGCCCGCCAAGGCAATCGCCCAAAAAGTGCTCGAGCACGGCGAGATATGAAAGCCGGTTCTGCGGCCGCACCAACGTGTGGCCCTCATCCGGAAACACCAGATACGTAAGGATGCCGCGCAGCCGCACCGCTTGCGCCACCTGATCGGTTTCGCCGCGCGTCAAACCGGGATCACGGGCCCCATACGCCAACAACAACGGACTACGAATGCGCCCCGCATGAAACGCCGGCGAGCGGATGCGCAACAGCTGTCGTCCCGCCTCGGTGCGCGCGTCAGCAACGCGGCGATACAATTGCTCACGTTGTGGCGCCGGCGCGCGATCGAGCATCGCGAACAGATTCGCTGGCGCGGCAAAGCTTGCGCCGCAACGATACTGGTCCGGCGTGAACGCAAGTCCTGACAAAGCCGCGTACCCGCCAAAGCCCGATCCAACGATCGCGATGCGGTCCTGCTCGGCCACGCCTTGTGTCACCGCCCATTCGGCGGCGTCCGCCAAATCTGCCTGAATGCGCCCGCCCCACTCGCCGTTGCCAACATTGAGGAAGGCTTTGCCGAAGCCCGCCGAGCCACGGAAATTCACCGAGAGCACCGCATAGCCGCGATTGGCCAGCCATTGATGCATCGCATCGAAACCGTAGCTGTCGCGCGCCCACGGCCCATCATGCGGCAGCAACACCATCGCCAGCGGCGCTTCCGGCCGTGCGTCGCCGTTCGCATCCGATCCACCTGGCAGCGTCAGATATGCAACCAAAGTCGAGCCATCGCGCGCGGCGATTTCCACCGGCGCCATCGGCTGCAACGCCGCCTGCTGCAATTCCGGCCGATGCGAGAACAGCGACGTCAACCGCCGCCCGGCCGGTCCCGCGCGATCAAACAGATACGAGCGCCGCGGCGTCGTTGGGTCTTCTTCTACTACAATCCAGCGCGTATCGTCAGCACTACGCGACGCCACAGTGAAATCGCCGGTCAGCGAGCGGTCTAAAAACTCAATATCGGCTTGGCTATCAGCGTTCAGCGCGCGCCACTCACGGCGCAAATATTCCGTCGCGAACGCCTCGGCCGCGCCTGTCGCCGGATCGAGCCACACATCGACAACATCAGCGCGCTCGCCCTCGCCGAGCACGACCCTTTCGCCGGTTGCAATACTCACACGCGCCAGAGCCGTGCGATCCCGCTCCGCCGTGTCCGGTTGGCCCAGCGCTGAATCAAGCACCAGGAAATGCACGCCATCGGTTTCGAACCCGAGCAGACGCGTCGACATCACATCTTCAAACGGAATTTCGAACACCGTCCGCGAACGCCCGCGTTCCTCGAACGCCACCACATCCGCGCCGCCATCGGCGCGTGTCCGCACGCCAAGGCGCACGGCATTGGTTTGATCCAGCAAGAAGCTCGCATAGCCGCGCGGCCCGCCATTACGTTGCAGCACCGTCCGCGCGCCGCTCGCTAAATCCACGCGCACCACATCCGGCCACGAGCGATCGCGCTCATTGAGCGCCACAACAACCGCGCCCGGATCGGCGGCGCTCAAACCAAGGATGTCGGCGCGCGCGCCCGCAGGCGTCAGCGCCCGCGTCGCGCCACTCGCGACATCCACAGCATAGAGCCGCGTGTTCTCGTCGCCGTCATTGTCTTGCAGGTAGAGCAACGTCGAGCCATCCGCCGCCCAACGGAACGTGCTGACCCCGCGTGCGCGCTCATCTGTCAGCGCCCGGGCCTCGTCCATCGCATCGACCGCAAGCACCCAGAGGTTCGTCACCCCGTCGCGCGGCGCCAGAAACGCAACGCGATCTCCGCGCGGCGAGAGCTGGCCACCATGCCGCGCCGGCTCCCCAAAGAGCGCCGCGCGCGTGATCAGGACCGGCGCGCTGGGTACAGGCACAGGCGCGTGAGCGCGCTCGCCGCACGCGGCGAGAACCACGGCTAGCCCCAGGGCCAAGGCCCCAGCCCAAGATCTGCTCGCTCTCGAAATCACCCCGAACCTTACAACCCTGTCATCTACCCGCCAACGCGCATGGCTGACAGGGAGTTCACCTTTACGGCATGGGTTTGACCGGCGCTGTGACCCAAGCCCAATCGAGGCGTTTTGACACCCCGCCCGGCGCACCCTATCTCACTGCCGCTTTGGTAAAACCGACTCATCCCCCCGCCGCCACCGGCGCCCCAACCGGTGCGCTTGTGCTCGCCGACGGTACCGTATTTCTGGGCGAAGGCCTGGGCGCGATAGGCGCCGCCGAAGGCGAGGTCTGCTTCAACACCTCGATGACGGGCTATCAGGAAATCCTGACTGACCCCTCATACGCGGCGCAGATCGTCGCCTTCACCTTCCCGCACATCGGCAATGTCGGGACCAACAACGAAGACATCGAAACCTCGTCGCCTGCCGCATCCGCTGGCGCGCGCGGCGCCGTCTTCCGCACGCGCCCAACGATGCCGTCGAATTGGCGCAGCGACGACGATCTCGATAGCTGGATGAAGAAGCGCAACGTCATCGCGCTCTCCGGCCTCGACACGCGCGCGCTCACCAAACGCATTCGCGAACACGGCATGCCGAACGCCGTCATCGCGCACGCGCCGGACGGCAAGTTCGAACTCGATAAACTGCGCGCACAAGCAAAAGCCTGGCACGGCCTCGACGGCCTCGACCTCGCCAAGGAAGTCACCACCGCGCAAAGCTACGTTGTGAACGAAAAGCTGTGGCAATGGTCGATCGGCGTGCCAGAAGTGAAGAAGCCGAAATTCACGGTCGTGGTCATCGACTATGGCGTGAAGCGCAACATCCTCCGCGCGCTCGGCGAAATCGGCGCGCGCACGATCGTGCTGCCAGCGACCGCAACCGCAGAGGAAGCGCTCGCGCACAATCCGGACGGCATCCTGCTCTCCAACGGCCCCGGCGATCCGGCCGCGACCGGCAAGTACGCCGCGCCTGAAATCAAAAAGCTCGTCGATAGCGGCAAGCCGGTGATGGGCGTTTGCCTCGGCCACCAAATGCTCGGCCTCGCGCTCGGCGCAAAGACGCACAAGATGGCGCAAGGCCATCACGGCGCGAACCATCCGGTGAAAGATCAATCGACCGGCAAGGTCGAGATCGTCTCGATGAACCACGGCTTCGCGATCGACACATCGACGCTGCCGAAAGGCGTCAAAGAAACCCACGTCTCGCTGTTCGACGGCTCAAATTGCGGCATCGAACTCGAAGGCAAGCCGGTGTTCTCGGTGCAGTACCACCCGGAAGCCTCGCCCGGCCCGCAAGACAGCCACTATTTGTTCGAACGCTTCGCCAAGCTGATGGCGAAGAAGAGCAAGAGCGCGGCATAATATGGACCGCCGGCGTCCCGCCGGCATGCGCCAACGCTGGCCGGCGGGACGCCGGCGGTCCATAAAAGCGCCATGACCAAGCCCGCCCTCCTCGTGCATCCTCCACTCGGCTTCTTCGAAGCGCGCCTTGTTGATTACGAAATCGTCCACTGGCCGACCGATCGCAAGGATGTCGGCACGGCGCTTACGATCGGCCATGTCGGCATCTCGAACGTGATGATCGACGCGCTGCCTGAACTGAAATGCATTGTCTGCTTCGGCGTCGGCGTTGACGGCATCGATCTCGACTACGCAAAGCAGCGCGGCGTCGCGATCACCCACGGCCGCGACATCAATCACCAAGACGTCGCCGACGTCGCCATCGGTCTGATGATCGCGCGCCATCGCTTGTTCACCGAAGGCGAGAAGGTTCTGCGCGGCGGCACATGGACGCCGCCACTTGCCGTGCCCCCGCAGCGCCGCCTGCGCGGACGCAAAGTAGGCGTCGTCGGCATGGGCGCCATCGGGGCCGCTATCGCGCACCGCGCCGAAGCCTTCGGCACCGAGATCAAATGGTACGGCCCGCGCGCCAAGCCGGATGTGCGCTTTGCCTACGAGCCAGACCTGCTGAAGCTCGCACAATGGGCGGACGTACTGATCGTCTCCGCCCGCGGCGACAAAAGCACCGAAAAGCTGATCAGCGCGGATATCATCCACGCACTCGGCAGCGACGGCGTGCTGGTCAATATCTCTCGCGGCAACGTCGTAGATGAAGGGGCGCTGATCGCGGCGCTGAAGTCAGGCGCGCTCGGCAGCGCCGGGCTTGATGTCTTCGTCGAAGAGCCCACGCCGACAGATCGCTGGAAAGACGTGCCAAACTGCACGCTGACGCCCCATCTCGGCGGCGGCACCCGCGAAGCGCTCTACGAAGGCTCACAAAACGTCCTCGAAAACCTCCGCCGTTTCCATGCTGGCGAAGACCTGCTGACACCGCTGGCGAGCTAGCGCGCTGGGCGCCATGAGCGCACTCACACCCATTCCCGGATTGCGCGAAGCGCAAGTCCGGGACCCATAAACACGGCTGAGACCGCACGCGGGAGCCACTTGCGTTTATGGGTCCCGGCTCGCTGCGTCGCAGCGCCCTGGGAATGGGTGGGGAGGAACAATCGACGCACCCTTGCGGTTCACCCTTCGAGAATTGGAGAGCACACTATGGCAGAGCGTGAAGGTGGCGGATCATCGCCTTGGGTTGCATTTTTGGCGGGCATTATCCTCGTCGCGGTCGTCGCGTTCGGCGTCGTCGCCTATACGGGCGGCCTGAGCCAACGCGAAACGGCGCAGCTTGAAGTCAACGTGCCGGACGTGAACATCAATCCGCCGGACATCGATCTTCCGGAGCCGCCGCCAGCGCCGACGCTGCCACCGGCGGTTGAACAAGCGCCCGCGAACTAAACTGCGCGACACAAAATCAGAGGGCGGCGGATCACTCCGCCGCCCTCTTTCGTACGCGATTTCTTCGCGAACTAGCGCAGTTCGAACGTCACACTGACGCTCACCCGCGATTCGATTTCGCCCGGCGCGATTGGCGTAGGCGCCGCTGCGCCGTCCTGCGCCATCATGCGCTCGGCGGTCACCATGATCGGCGGCGCGTAGCCACCACCTTCGGCCACTGAAACGATGCGGTTTACGCGCATGCCCAGCGCGTTCGCGTAAAGCTCCGCACGGCGGCGGGCTTCGGCGATCGCATCGCGGCGCGCCACATCGAGCTGTGCATCCGGATCGGCATGCGAGAACGACACGCCGTTCACAGTGTTGCCGCCGGCCGCTACCGCCGCGTCGATCACACGGCCGGTATTGTTGATATTGCGCACTTTGGCGCTCACCGTGTTATTGGCCTGATAGCCGGTGATGCGCGGCTGTTGACCTTCGACATATTGCTGTTGCGGATAGACCGAGACGTTTGATGTCTGAATATCGCGCTCCGCCACGCCAGCGCGGCGCAGCGCTTGTGTCAGCGCCGTCATCCGGCGCGCGTTCTCAGCGAGCGCCGCTGCTGCGGTCTGGCCTTCAGTGGTGACGCCCAAGCTGATCGTCGCCAAGTCCGGGCGCGCTTCGGACGTGCCTTCAGCACTTACGCTCAGCAGCGTGCCTTCTGCGAGCACGACTTGCCCTTGTGTTTGAGCGTGGGCCGCAGGCGGTACAGCCGCAGCGGCCAGAACGGCGAATGCTGCCGCGGCTTTTATAACTTGCATCTGGAAGTTCTCCGTCATCCCTCGCGCCCGAAATCGCGGTCCCGGGCGCCCAAATTACGGCGGGGTCAGGATGTGTCCGCCTCACTCCGTGAAATGTGACGCGGAAACCAAAGTTCCAGTCCAAGCGTTGAATTAGGGACACAGGAGACTGCCCTATGGCCCATAAGGAAATCCGGCCCGGGACGAAGCCGACAACCCCGCCGCCGAAGATCAAAAAGGTCCGCGACGCCGGCCCCGACGCCATGAGCAACCCACCCAAGAAGTGGACCGACGTCGACCAAGCCTCCGACGAAAGCTTCCCCGCCAGCGACCCGCCGGCGAAGTACTAGTTGCAACGAATGCGGGCGACTGACTCTCAATCGCTCAGGCTGCGCGAGGCGTTGTACGCATCCAGTTCATCACCAGCCTGCACGCCGGGCACCCGCCGTCATCGTCCAACAGACGTATCAAAGACGCGCGCGCCGTCATCGTCGCAGGTGTCTGCACGTCCCAAACAAGACCAAGCCGCTTGAGCGCCAGGATGAGCCACCAGCCCGGATCAGGTTGATCGTCGTTCAGACCGATGCGCGCCGAGCCCGGATACGCATGGTGATTGTTGTGCCAGCTTTCTCCCATCGACAGCAAAGCTGCAATTGGCACGTCGTGGCCTTGCACGCCAGCATCGCGTACGCGCCAGCGCATCGGGCCTTCGTTGTGCGCGAAAAAGCCCACTAACCAATGGCCAGTGACACATACGCTCACGCGCGCAGCCACGCCCCACACTACCCAGCTCCAGCCACCAAACGCGAACAGTGCTAGCGCAATAGGAAGTTGCTGCCACATCCAAGTGCGTTCCATCCAGAAATAGACGCGGTCGTTGGCAATGCGCGGTTCCGGCTGAAAACGCGGCGCATTCTTTAGGTCAAGATCGCAATGCAATTGCCACCACGCGTCGAGCCAAAAGCTGCGGCCGTGCTTCAGATAGTCGTGGCAATTCGGTTGGCGTTGCGCCCAATCGCGCAGATCATGCTGGTGCATTAAACCGAATGGCCCGGCCATGCCGACAAGCACGCCCGAAAACACCATCAGGTACTCTAGCCAAAGCGGACACTCGAAACTGTTGTGAATGAGGCGTCGATGCATTCCGACTGAATGCCCCGCGCAAAGAGTAATGGCGCAACCAACAACGAAGACCGCGAATGCGTCCCACGTGAAAAGCAACGGTCCGGCGATGAGCGCGACAAGCGTCATCGATCCGATCCAAATCGACTTCACGGGCTTCCATCGCACGCGGCCTTCGACAGGATCGGTTGATGCGTCAACAATGATGCGCTCGGACCCTTTCGCCCAATCCATGATCGCCTCCTAAGTGCGCTCTTGCTTGATGCGTTTGCTTTCGCGCTTGAGTGGGCGCGAGACCGGGCAAACCTCTTGGACAAACCCATTCAGCGTGTTGATCAGGTTTTCGCGGACGAGCGCGTAATGGACAAATTGACCGCGCTTATCGCTCTTTATCAGCCCTGCGTTCTCGAGGATCGCTAGGTGCTTTGAGATCGAAGGTTTGCTCATCGAAAAGCGCGCCGAAATCTCGCCCGCCGTGAGTTCGGCTTCGGCGAGGTAAGCGAGAATCTTACGCCTCGGCGTGGACGCCAACGCTTCGAAAACCATATCCGCCAACAAAACCACCATTTAGCTAATAAGCTAATTATCTAGTTAGCTGGAGATTGTCGGTCAAGCGGTAATGTTAGAAAGTTGGAGCGCGCGCCTACCTGCAAAAACGGGAGCAAAAACAGCATCGCCGAATCGTTTCGGCGAATCGCTGTATAATAGCGTCACACGCCGCCCTTCTCCGTTTTCAGGTTTTGATGCGTTTCACCGACACCTTGCTACGCCAGGTGCGCGACCGGGTTTCAATTGCCGACTACGCCGGCAAGCGCCTGACGTGGCACAAACAGAAGTCGCGGCCATCGGCCGGCGACTACTGGGCTTGTTGTCCGTTCCACCAGGAAAAGAGCCCCTCCTTCCACGTGCTGGACAACAAAGGCCTCTTCAAGTGTTTCGGCTGCGGTGAAAAGGGCGATGTCTTCACGCTCGCCATGAAGCTCGAAGGCTTGAGCTTTCCCGAAGCGGTCGAGAAGTTCGCCGAAATCGGCGGCATGCAATTGCCGAAGGACGATTACGACAATCGCGGCGAAAACGATCAGCGAAAGCGCCTCTACGCGGTCACCACCGCCGCAGCGAAATTGTTCGCCGCCGCACTGCGCTCCTCGGGTGGCGCCGAAGCGCGCAAATATCTGCAAGGCCGCGGCTTCAGCTCCGACGAATGGGAGCGCTTCTCCATCGGCTATGCCCCGGATGAGTGGACCTGGGCGATCGACAAACTGAAGGCCGAAGGCTTCACCATCGAAGAGATCGTGCAAGCCGGCGTCGCACGCGGCGGCGAAGACGATAAGCGCCCGGTCGATACCTTCCGCGGCCGCATCACCTTCGAAATCACCGACACCGCGGGCAAAATCATCGGCTTCGGCGGTCGCGCGCTCGCGAAGGACGCCAAGGCCAAATACATCAACTCACCCGAGACGCCGCTCTATTCGAAGAGCCGCGTGCTCTATCGCTTGAAACAAGCGCGCGAATTGCTGGCGAAAACTAAAGCCGAAGGCCTCGTCGTCGGCGAAGGCTATCTCGATGTCATCGCCTTCGAGCGCGCCGGCATCGCGGCGGTCGCGCCCTGCGGCACCGCGCTCACCGAAGAACAATTGCAATTACTTTGGCGCTCCGGCGGTGAGCCGGTGCTCTGCCTCGACGGCGACAGCGCTGGCCAACGCGCCGCCGAACGCGCGCTCGATCTGGCGCTGCCCTACCTCGCGCCCGGCCGCACCATCCGCCTCGCCTACGCGCCCAAGGGCGAAGACCCAGACGACATCTACCGCCGCGGCGGCGCCGAAGCTCTGGCCGCGCTGATCGATGCCGCGGTTCCCGCCTCCGAGGCGCTGTTCGAACGCGAAAAGCTCCGCCACGGCGGGGTCGATACGCCGGAAGCGCAAGCCGCATTCCAGGCCTCGCTAAAAGAATCCATCGGCAAAATCGCCGACCGCGACACCCAACGCGCCTTCTTCTCCGAGCTGATGAGCCGCGCCAACGCGCTCGTCCGCGCCAAGCGCCCAGCTTTCGTCCCGAACCAGGGCGGCAAGGGCGGGTTCCTCCGCAAGGGCCAACTGGCTGGCGCCACCGAGGAATTGAAGGCTCACGCCGTCTCCCATCGCGCGCGCCCGGCAGCCGAAAGCTTCCTCCGCGCCGCCACGGACCTCCCCGGCATCCTCGACAGCTACAGCAACTGGATCGAGCGCCTGGCCATCACCGACCCCGATCTCGACGCCATCCGCGATGCGCTCCTACAGCTCGCAGATGACCCCGAAACCCATGGGGCCATTGACCGGAAGGCGCTGAGCCTCCATTTGACCCGATCGGGTCAGGATCGGGCTGCCGAGCGCGTTTCGCGCTGGCCGAAAGCCACGGCGCCGCCAGAGGGGGCGGACGTCAACGCGGAATGGCTGGCTCTGGCGACACGAGAAGTCGTGGCGCCGGCGATCAGGGAGGAATTGGCTGAGCTGCGTCAAGCGGCAGCCGATGGGGACGATACGGCCTTCGCTCGCTTTCAGGCTCTGAGCCGGGAAGCACGCGAAATCGAAGCGCGCGCGCGCGAGGCCAAGCTGGACGATGTGCAGGAAGACGACGCGGGCGGCCTAGTCGCCTGAGGTTTGATGACTATTTCGGAATTGATAGATGGCAAAAGCCCCAATGAGCAAAACTGACGACACAGCAGCGGAAGAAAAGGACGCGCCAGAAGGCCCGATCCTCGATCTCTCCGATGCTGCCGTGAAGAAGATGATCAAAGCCGCCAAAGCGCGCGGCTTCGTCACGCACGAAGAGCTCAACAAGGTCCTGCCGTCTGACGAGTTCGACTCCGAAGCCATCGAGAACGTGATGGCCCAGCTCAACGAGATGGGCATCAACGTCGTCGACAACGAGGAAGAAGGCGAAGCCGCTGAGGAAGAGACCAGCGGCGGCCCCAAAGCCATCACCACGCGCGAAGAGACCACCACCAAGGTCGCCGTCACCAACACCCGCGAAGACGCCGACCGCACCGACGATCCGGTGCGCATGTATCTCCGCGAAATGGGTTCGGTCGAGCTCCTCTCCCGCGAAGGCGAAATCGCCATCGCCAAGCGCATCGAAGCCGGCCGCGACGCGATGATCCGCGGCCTCTGCGAAAGTCCGCTGACGTTCGAAGCCATCATGGTGTGGCGCGACGAACTGCGTGAGCAAAAGATTCTGCTGCGCGACATCATCGATCTCGAAGCCACGTACGGCGCCGAAATGGGCATCACGCCTCCGTCCGCGCCGGGCGTGAACGCTGACGGCCTCGTCGATCCCGAAGCCGCGAAGATCGAAATTGCCGAACAAGAACGCAAAAAGGCCGAGAAGGTCGCAGCCCAACGCGCCGCGCTTTCCGACACGCCAAGCGAATCCGGCGGCGACGAAAAAGAGCCCGGCGAGTCCGCCGCTTCCGACGGTGAGGACGGCGAGTTCGACGACGAACAAGCGATCTCGATGTCGGCGATGGAAGCCGAACTCAAAGAAGGCGTGATGTCGACGCTCGACAACATCGCCGAAGCCTTCGGCCAGTTCCGCAAGCTGCAAGAAAAGCGCATCGACTTGCGTCTGAAGGGCAAAGCCCTCCCCGGTGCGCAGGCGGAAAACTACGACACCGCCCAGAACACGATCATCGAAGAGCTGAAGAAGCTGAAGCTCAACAATGCGCGTATCGAGAGCCTCGTCGAGCAGCTCTACGCCATCAATAGGAAGCTCATTCAGCTTGAGGGCAAGCTGATGCGCCTCGCTGAATCGAACGGCGTGCCGCGCAGCGAATTCCTCACCGCCTACCAAGGCCACGAACTCGATCCGAAGTGGATCGAAAAAGTCGCGACCAACAAGCACAAGAGCTGGGCCAAGTTCGTCACCGCTGAGATCGACGAGATCGGTGACATTCGCGGCGAAATCGGCGTGCTCGCCACCGAAACCGGCGTCCCGATCGACGAATACCGCCGCATCGTTCATGCGGTGCAAAAAGGCGAGCGCGAAGCGCGCCAAGCCAAGAAGGAAATGGTCGAAGCGAACCTCCGCCTCGTCATCTCCATCGCCAAGAAATACACGAACCGCGGCCTGCAATTCCTGGATCTGATCCAGGAAGGCAATATCGGCCTGATGAAGGCCGTCGATAAGTTCGAGTATCGCCGCGGCTATAAGTTCAGCACCTACGCGACGTGGTGGATTCGCCAAGCCATCACCCGCTCGATCGCGGACCAAGCGCGCACCATCCGCATCCCGGTGCACATGATCGAGACGATCAACAAGCTCGTCCGCACCAGCCGTCAGATGCTGCACGAAATCGGCCGCGAGCCGACGCCGGAAGAACTTGCTGAAAAGCTCGGCCTGCCGCTCGAAAAAGTCCGCAAGGTGATGAAGATCGCCAAGGAGCCGATCTCGCTCGAAACCCCGATCGGCGACGAAGAAGATTCACACCTCGGCGACTTCATCGAGGACAAGAACGCGATCCTCCCCGTCGACGCCGCGATCCAATCCAACCTGCGCGAAACCACCACGCGCGTGCTCGCCTCACTCACCCCACGCGAAGAACGCGTCCTGCGCATGCGCTTCGGCATCGGCATGAACACGGATCACACGCTGGAAGAAGTCGGCCAGCAGTTCTCGGTGACGCGCGAACGCATCCGCCAGATCGAAGCAAAAGCGCTCCGCAAACTGAAGCACCCGAGCCGTAGCCGGAAGCTGCGGAGCTTCTTGGATAACTAATGCCTGCTGCGCGAGCGATCCCGGCGGAGCTCTCGTATCCAGACCTCGTCTGGCCCACCATCTTGTCTATTCGGGAGCGGGGCGGATCCGCCAGCATCGAAGAGATCGAAGATGACGTCGCTCGGATATTGAATCTATCAGACGAAGCTTTGGCGGCACCCCACACTACTGGTTCGCGCACTGAATTTCAGTATCGGCTCGCGTGGGTTCGCACGTATCTAAAAAAGATTGCCGCACTGAACAACAGTGCGCGCGCCGTTTGGTCCCTAACTGACTACGGGGACAAACTCGTCGAGAGCGAAGCTCGCGACGTCTTTAGACGTGTGAATGCAGAAGCTCGAGCGCTTGAGGAAGTTCAAGCGCCGGAGGACGTACCAGAAGAAATAAGCGTTGCCGCGACGGCGGAAGATGCAACGTGGGTTGATCGCTTGCTAGAGGTAATCGGAGGAATCACACCGGACGCCTTTGAAAGACTCTCGCAGCGCCTCCTTCGAGAGTCCGGCTTCACGAAAGTTGAAGTTACGGGAAAATCCGGAGATGGCGGAATTGATGGCGTCGGCATCCTCCGAATGAATCTGGTCTCGTTCCAAGTTTCGTTCCAATGCAAGCGTTGGAAGGGCTCTGTTGGATCGTCCACAGTTCGAGACTTTAGAGGCGCGATGGTTGGCCGCGCCGATAAGGGTCTGATCATCACAACTGGCAACTTTACAGCTGACGCTAGGCGCGAAGCGACGCGAGACGGCGCTCCAGCGATTGACCTCATTGATGGCGAAACTCTCTGTCAGCTACTCAAGGAACGACGTCTCGGAGTGAATGTGCGGATGGTCGAGGAAATTGAGCTTGAAACGTCGTTCTTCAGCTCGATCTAGGCCGGTAAGCCGCAGACAAACTCCAGAACCCAATGCTGTCATTCCGGACGCGCGCTTTTCGCGCGATCCGGAACCCAGGAGCTAACGCACCGCCGCTCGCCCCTGGCTTCCGGGTTCTTCGCCTCGCGAAGCCCCGGAATGACGGGTGTTGGGCTTTGTGCTACACTGAAACCCATGCCCGCCGACACGCTCACCATCTCGATCCCCGCCCCGCTCGCCGACGAAGTCCGCGCCGCCGCTGAAGCGCGCGGCCTGACCCCGGAAGAGTACGTCCGTGAGCAGATCGCCGACGACCTCAGCTTCGACGCCGAATACAACGATCTGAGCTGGGACGAAGATCTGCGCCGCCTCGAAGAGTCTGGCGAGAATATACCAGCCGAACAGGTCTTCGCGGAAATCCGCGTCCGTCTCGAAGCGCGCGCTGCGCCTCGCAAATGAGGCGCGTGGAGCTGCGTCCGGCCGCCCGGCGCGACATGCTCCGTTTCGAACGCTCCCTGAACCGCCACAGTCCGCAAGCCGCGCTGCGCATGTTCAATCTCGTGACGGGACGCATTCTTTCACTGGCCGATCAGCCGTTTAAAGGCGTCGAGCGCGAGCATGGACGCGAACTCGTCATCAAATTCGGCAAGTCGGCTTACGTCATCCGCTATCGCGTCACCAATGACGCGGTCATCGTCACGCGCGTTTGGCACAGCCTGCAGAACCGCCCGCGGTGACTTCCCTTCTCCCGCATGGGCGGGAGAAGGTGATCGCGAAGCGATCGGATGAGGGTGGGTGGTTCAGGTGGAGCGCCAAGTCCTGAAACCCGCCCCCTCACCCGCTTCGAACACGTTCGAAGCGACCTCTCCCCCTCGCGGGGTAGAGGTGAGCGCAGACAAATCTATCCCACACCAAATCCCGCTCCCGCCCTTTAAAATCGCGGGCTCGCACAAAATCTATCCTACACCTCCAAACCTCCCGCATACTGCGCGCATCCCTCGCAGCGGGAGGCTCATCGGCTAGCCGAGCCAAGCGAGCGTGAGGGTCGCGATTGAGCGTGAAGGTGCTGTCCGTAACTCTTGCGGCTACCCGTAAGAGGCCGAGCGAAGCCAGAGGGGGCGCCCTCGAAGCAAGCGAGGCGATTTCTCCAGCGATGGAGACGACAGGAAAACACCAAAGCTCGCGGGAGCTGCATTAAGCGCGAACCGCGAGAGGATACGGGGCTTCAGGCAAAAGCCTCCACGCCGCCGGGGACCTACCAGGAGAGTGAAACACCTCCCCGTGACGGCCCGGCGCATAACGATCGCACAGGGCGCGTGAAGACTGTCAACGCCGGACCAAAAATACATCACGCGGGCGGCGTAAAAGTACATCACTGACGGTGGATGCAGGTGTTAACGCAGAGGGCCCCCGATCGGGGGCCCTCTGCGTTTCGGCGGCGATATTGAGCAAGCTCAGGGGTCGAGGATTTCGCCGGTTTCAGGATCG
>Ga0163150_10001193_pt1 | contig 45254 bp, 39 predicted proteins | sample OliLakLV19P2IB_FD_148628 | JGI IMG/M metagenome (GOLD analysis project Ga0163150, IMG submission 148628) | Freshwater microbial mat bacterial communities from Lake Vanda, McMurdo Dry Valleys, Antarctica - Oligotrophic Lake LV.19.P2.IB | ecosystem: Environmental > Aquatic > Freshwater > Lake >... | reverse complement strand
CCCTGAGTTCGGGCGTCTCCCCCGCACCGGCCGCTCTGGGCCTGTGCGTCATTCAAACGCACGTGCTCCTGTCTCCCCGCCCGGAAACCACCGTTACTTTCGAGCTTCCGCCGGGCTGAAGAAGAACGGAGCTATGGGGTCAAAGACGGAGCTATGGGGTCAGGCTTTGTAGTTTGTGGTTGGCTTGCAGACGGAGCTATGGGGTCAGGCTTTGTAGTTTGTGGTTGGCTTGCAGAATAGATCTCAAGCTTTCGAGTTGCTTGAACTCGGGAGCGATCTCGGGCCAGCCGATCACGGTCACGAGAGAAAGTGGCTGACGCCCGCCGCCGAGGTTGAGGTTGTTGTAGCCGGGAGCTGACGGCTGACGTCCGACCTCCGCCGAGCACTGACGACTGACGACCGACTCCCACCGAGCGCTGACGGCTGACGACCGACGACTGATGGCCGACGACCGCCCTCCGCCATCCGCCCACCGTCCTCCGTCGACTGTCCACCGAAAGTCCTTGCCGCGAGCACTATGCCGCGCGCGATGTCGTCGACGCAGGTGAAGTCGCGAGCCTGCGTGCCGTCGCCGTACAGGGTGAGGGGCGTGCCTTCGTCGATCCACTTGATGAAACGGTACCGCGCCATGTCGGGCCGGCCCGCCGGGCCAAATTGACCGCTCCGAGCACCTGTCGGATCCACCTGCACTCCCCCGGCTTGAACTTGGGTGTCTCGAACCATTCCATTCATAGGAGCCTGTGCGTCATTCAGACGCACTGGCTCACGACGCCTCCCTTCGGACCGACTCGCCGCTTGACCCCGCCACAGTTCATGCGTCATTTGGTTGCACATAAAATCCGACTCCCTCCGCTACATGCAGCACCACCTGAGCGACGTCATGCGCCACGTGGACCAGGGGCGGGAAGTCGTCGTCACCCGCCGCCGCCGGGCGATCGCCCGCCTCGGGCCCGTCACCTTCACTGCCACCCGGGTCAAATGGCCGGATTTCGCCGCGCGCACCACCCGATCAAGGGCTCCCCGCTCAGCGCCACTATCCTGGCCGAACGTGACTGACCATGGCGCTCGATCTCTACCTCGATTCGAGCGCCCTCGTGATGCTCTACGTGCGGGAGCCCGAGACCGCCGAACTCTCCGCTTTTGTCCGCAAGTTCTCTCCGCCCCTGCCCTTCTCCTCGCTGCATGAGCTGGAACTGACCCACGCCCTGGAGCGCCGTCGCGAGGAAGGAGATCTCTCGACCATCGCCGTGAACCAGATCGTCGCCGCCTTGGACCAGGACCTGACCGCCGGCGGGCTGGCCCGGCCCGCCACGGAATGGCCGGGCCCCTTTGCCCGCGCCATCCATCTCTTGCGCCAGCACCGGGGCGTGCGTTCGCTTGACGTCCTGCACATCGGTCATGCCCTTGAATCCGGCGCCGTGTGGTTCGTCAGCCATGATCGCCGCCAAGGCAAGGCAGCCGCCGGAGAAGGCCTGAAGCTCTGGCCGAAATCTTGAGGTAGAGCGCGTTGCCCTCAACGCGCTGGCTTGCGAGCGATTTCCGAAGGTGCAGTGCGCCTCGGGTGCGCCCGGGCGGTTGGGGGCAACCGCCCCTACCGATGCCGGAAGGTGGAGCGCGTTGCCCCTAACGCGGCGGCCTTGGCCCGCCGGCTCATGGCTTAATCCCTTTGATCCATTCGGAATTCTCCAGATACCACTCGACCGTCCACCGGAAACCGTCCGCCGGGGTCACCTGTGGAGCCCAGTCCAGCAGGCGCTTCGCTTTGGTGATGTCGGCCCAGGTTTCCTTCATGTCGGCGGCGCTGGGAGGCAGGCGATTAATGATCGCCTTCCTAGAAACCTGAGACCTGAAACCTGAAACCTGAGGATTCTTTGCCCGCTCGGCGCTTAACGCCTCCTCAATCCACTTAATCATCGTGTGGAGGGTGATGGGATTGTTCCCTCCGCCGAGGTTAATAACCACAAACCCAGAGGTTTGAGGTTCGGCGAGGGGAGTTCGAAGATCGGAGTTGGGGGCAATGAGCTTGGCGCTGGAAACTGGCTGCTCGGAACCCGAGGACCGCTCGGAGTTCGTAGCCAGTGGCTGGGAGCTGCCAGGCATCGGCCATCTCCTATCTCCGATCTCCAACATCTTCCCTCCGAACAATTGCCCGGCCATGATCGTGCCGCGCGCGATGTCGTCGACGTAGGTGAAGTCGCGGGCCTGCGTGCCGTCACCGTACAGCGTGATGGGCGTGCCTTCGTCGATCCACTTGATGAAACGGAACGGCGCCATGTCGGGCCGGCCCGCCGGACCAAAAACCGTGAAGTAGCGCAGCACCGAAACATCTAGGCCGTGCTTCTGGTGGTAATCGAGGGCCAGCAGCTCGGCCTGACGCTTCGTCTCGGCGTAGGGTGACTGCATCTTGCCGAGCACCGCATCTTCGACGAATGGCATCGGACACCCAGCATAGACCGACGAACTCGACGCCAGCACATGCTTCTTCACCCCGTATTTCACCTGACACTTGAGCACGTTCTCCTCGCCGAGGACGTTGGTGGTCCGGTAAATCTCCGGATTCTCCAAGCTGGCACGGACCCCGGCGCGGGCCGCTAGATTGAAGACAGTGGCAAAATCCCACTGCGCGAACAGACGGTCCATCGCATCCCGGTTTTCTATATCCAGTTGGCAGAAAACGAATCGTCCGGATTTTGCAGCTATGAGCTTTGAGCCTTGAGCTTCGAGATTTGTGCATCCGGCATAAACAGACTTCTTTGGATCCGCTCCCAGCTCACGGCTCGCGGCTCCCAGCAGGCGTGAAAGCCGCCAGTCTTTCAGCCTCACATCATAATAATCGTTCAGATTATCGATCCCGACCACCGTGTGGCCGGCGGCGAGGAGCATTTCGCAGACCTTGGAGGCGATGAAGCCGGCAGCGCCGGTCACCAGATAGGTGGACATGAGGTTTTAAGGGTTAAGCTTTGAGTGAATCAAAGTTTCCCGCCATATCCAGCGTTTGTCAGACTCTGGGCAAGAGCAGCGCTGAGTGTCGGTAATTTATGTCGGACCAAATCCCACACGAGCTGATCATCAACGCTGTCGTAGTCATGGATCAGCCGATTACGTAGACCGACAATCCGCGGAATATCAGGCATCGAATCTGCAAGACTCGGCTCATCCTTGATGGCGCGGCCAGGGGCTTCGCCAACGATTTCAAATTGCCGTTCGACCGCAGAGCGAATCAGCGCACTGGCACCGAAGGCGGCAAAATCCAATCCAGCGGTAAACGAATCAATCGCGCGACATGCCCTATAGGCATCTAAAAGTCTTTTTGCCGCTTCAGCTCGCATAAACGGTGGTGCGATCAGGCGCGATTTTACGGACAAAAAGAGGATTCCGGAAAGATCTTTCGGTTACAAGGTCGACCGGCCGGCCCAAGAGACTTTCCAAACTTTCCGCCAGCGCCAGGTAGCGTTCTGCGTAGCCGGGCCGTTCCGGCTGGTGAAAACGCACGATCAAATCGACGTCGCTGCTCCTGGCATCAAAGTCGGACCTCGCGGCCGAGCCGAATACCTCCAGCTTCTCCACGTCAAATCGCCGGCACGTGTCCGCAACGGCTTGTCGATGCTGGATTAAAATCGGACTCATCTCAGAGGTCTCTATACCGGCAAGTAATGGCCAGCGTCAAGTGACCCTCTGGGTTGCGTGACCCAGCTTGTTCCCGTTGCCACCCCACAGCACCTGCAACGGTCACCCCTGCACTTAAACTCCGGGGCCAGCTCGAGAGCGAGCCTACCCTCTTCGCCCTCCGCGCTTCGTCGCCCCTGCGATGCGAAGCTCTGCCCGTTTCGCTGGCAGAGCTTCGCTCCGTCGCTTCTCTGGGAAGAGCGACCGGGCGCTGACTGGGTGTATGGTTGGCGGCCATGAGGCCGGCCCGGCCCCACTAGGCACCGAGCTTGAGAAATGTCTTGGCGATGGGCAGCAGAGCGCGGGCCTTGCGATGCCAGTCTTGCAATGAACTCAGGCGCTTGCGCAGCACGTCGGCATCGGCGGAGTGGCCGGTCGGCAACGCCCGTTGCAGGGTCGTCAGGCGGGTGCTGCCTCGCCTCGAGCTGCTGCTCCAGCCGCTTTTCCAAGAAACGCGAGGCCAGCTTGCGCATCTCCAAATCGGGGGTGAAGAGCTCGGCGCGATCGGCATCGGCTGAAACTTCCTTCAGGGCTCCGACCTCACGCAGCACTCGCAGGCCCTGGCTGATGGAACCCTTGCTGATGTCGAGTCGGGCTTCGATCTCGGCGAAACTCAGCGGCTCGGGCGAAGCGAACACGATGCCGTAAATCGCCGCGACGGACTTGGGCACGCCGAGCAGGTCGGCCGCGTCCACGAAAAAGTCCACGACCTGCCCCTCGAAAGCGACCACGGTCGGGTCCCGGTCCCCAGGTAGAACCAGATGCGAAATTGACGGAGCATCAGGCGCAGGAGCGCTGGAAGATCGGGCCATGCTTTATCTCGAATCAGCAAAACCCTGATGTTTCATTTCGAAATGAACTATATTTTAGGCGCTCGGCGCTTCCAGGCTCTCCCCTACCGCCGGCTCCCCGCACTTGCCACGCCTCGCCTGGCTCAGTCGCTTTCCCCTCCGGGCAGGTTGCGCGTTTCTGGTTTTTTCGCCTCACCTCTTTTCCTGCGACGCTCAGGCTCGTGCGTCGTTTGAACGCACGAACGTAAAATACTCGTGGTTCACTTTTTTACCTCCGTCGGGTCAGCCTCCGGCCAAATCCAATCGGACCAGCCTGTCAGTATAATCGAAGACCTCCGTGGCTTGCCCGAGAGAAAGGCAGATACAAGCAACAGTCTTTCACTGGAGCGAATCAAAGGGGCCATGCTTTAGCTTTTACCCCGAAGCCGAAACAGTCGGGGCGCAAAGCCCCTCCCACATCAAGGGATGCCAGGTTGATTGATCGGTGAAGACACAGGCTAATCGAACAGGGCCGCCAAGGCCTTCAGGTGGGCATCGTCGTGCTCCATGGCCACACCATGTTCCCAGGCGCAGGCGGCGATCAGCAGATCGGCTCCGGGCACCGTGACTCCGGCGGCCCGCGCCCGGCGGGCCAGGTCCCGGGACTTTGCCCATACCGCATCAGTCGTCGGTAGATTGGTCACATCGGATTCCAGCGCTTCCATCTGTTTTCGCTCGGCCGCACCGCGCAGACCGTTCCAGAGTTCGAGCCGCACAAAATCGCACCAAGCGGCCTCACCGGTCGCCATCAGGGCCTGCACCCGGGCCCGCACCGCCGGATCGCCATCCCGCCGCAGGGCCTCGATCCAACTGGAAGTGTCCACGAGAGTCATCTCAGTCCGTCTCCCGCATCTTGCGCAGGTCCGCGCGGGTCATCATGTCGGTGAAAGTCCCCATGCGCCCGGCGAGCCGGGCCAGACGCTGCCGCCGGTTATAATCGGCCACCGCCAAGCTCACCGCCTCGGTCTTGGTCTTCGCGCCGGTGTGCCGGAGTGCTTCTTTCAGCTCATTTTCCGGAAGGTCTATCGTGGTTTTCATGCTTCCATACCTGCCATAAAAGGATTCCTATTCAAGTCATATTCCCCGGCGAGTGGGCGGGTTCTGGGGCGCCCGGCGGAAATCTCGCCGTTGAGGCCGGCTGGCCTCCCGGTGTACCCGGTTGCTGCCTGCTGACATCCCAGGGCTCGTCCACCGGCCTTCGCCGGGGCGTTTGTCCGCGGTTCTCGCTTAGCGAAACCGAGGCAGAGAAAGCTGAAGGGGAAGCATGGGAGGGTCGGATTCCCGGCCGACCGATGGTAGCGGCGTCGCCCCGCTGGGCAGAGTCGCGGCGTAAAGCCGCCTCCCACGCCCGACAACAAACAACGCCTAAGGGATAACGGTGCGCCAAGCGCACGAAGGAGAAGCCGGGTTCCACCGGGTGCCCTTTGCGACTCGCTTCGCACTGCCGTCAGCGGGCGGATTTGAAAACGCCGAAAATCTCGAAGTCGGTGAAGTTGAGGGTGAGCAGGCGGGTGATGCCGGCGGAATAGTAGGTGGCCGCGAGTTGCGGATCGAGCAGGCGTTCGCGACCGAGCCGGTGCTGGCGCAGCCATAATAGCGCCAGCCGGGTGGAATCGAGGGTCGGATAAACCGGCCGCACTTCGCTGGCTTCCCACCAGCCTTGGGCCTTGTCCAACGCGGCATCCATCGAAAGCGGTTGGCTGAACCGGCGGGGATCCGTCACCACGTGCACAAACTCCGTGAGCACCTGAGGCGCCAGCGCGAAGGGCTGGCTGCCCTGCGTCATCGCGGCATGGAGCCAGGCCCGGGCGGCGGCATGGCCGGGGCATTCCAGCAGCTCGACCTGCACCAGAAAGGTGGGGTCAACGCCGTGGATCACGTGCGGGAGTCCAGCCCATCATCCAACATGTCCTGGCGCCCTGGCGCGTTGAGGACAACGCGCGCCACCAAGTGGCCCCGGCGCGTCAGGGGCCCCGCCCCCTACCGGGGGGACCAAATCGGACGGCGTCGTGAGGTTCATTGCTTGATGCGAGGCAGCCAACCCCTGGCCTCTGAGCTCGTGCGTCGTTCGGACGCACATGCTCCCGCGATGGCCGGATCCCCCGTAACCCAGCGTTTGACAACCCGTCGGTTGGTGCGTCTTTATGTTGCACATGAAATCCGTCACGCTCCGCCATATGCAGCACCACCTGAGCGACGTCCTGCGCCACGTGGACCAGGGCAACGAGGTGCTCGTGACCCGCCGCCGCCGCGCCGTCGCCCGGCTCGTGCCCATGGCGCCCGCCGGCACCCGCGCCCGCTGGCCGGACTTCGCCGCCCGCGTCGCCCGCATCAAGGGCGCTCCGCTCAGCTCGACCATCCTCGCCGAACGCGATTGAGCGGCGCGAGCCATGCGTGTAATTAAAACCAATGAACCTGGCCGCCCTTGATGGGGGAGAGGCTTCACGCCCCGACTTCTTGGGCTGCGCGGATCATGCGCCCCCCGCGCATCAAGCCCCTCCCACCTGTTTTCGAGAATCCACTCAAGCGCGCTCCCCCAGTTCAGGCCCCGACCCGGCAGAAATTGAACACTGAACATTGAACGCTGAAAAATGAACCGGGCCTCGGTCGGCCTTCCCCCCTCACCCGTATCACCATGCCCGCCCTCGATCTCTACCTCGATTCCAGCGCCCTGGTGAAACTTTACGTGCGGGAACCGGAGACCACCGAACTCTCCGCCTTCGTGCGCAAATATGCGCCACCCCTGCCCTTCTCCTCCTTGCACGAACTCGAGCTGACCCATGCTCTCGAACGCCGGCGCGAGGAGGGCGACCTCACCACCCTCCAACTTAACCAGATCACGGCGGCCCTCGACCAGGACCTGACGACCGGCGTGCTCGCCCGCCCCACGGCCGACTGGCCAGGCACCTTTGCCCGAGCCATCCACCTGCTGCGCCAGCATCGCGGCTTGCGCTCGCTGGACGCCCTGCACATCGGCCTCGCCTTGGAATCCGGCGCCGTTTGGTTCGTCACCTATGATCGCCGGCAGGGCAAGGCCGCCAGCGCCGAGGGCCTGAAGCTCTGGCCAAAGACGTTACGGTGAGCCGGAATGTAGGGTCGCCGCTCGCCGGCGGACCGTCGTTCGCACGAACCCCGGCACGGCGACGAAGTGGAACGCGGCCTCGGGACGCGATTTCTCCAGCGTAAGTTCCATCAACCCGTCCGGTGGCCGGGTTCCACCTTTCAGTCCGGACACTGGCGCGAGGTGGAATGCGGGCTCGGGACGCGTTTTCTCCAGTGTAAGTTCCATCAACCTGTCCGGAGGCCGGGTTCCACCTGCCCCGTCAGTGTTTCTTTGCTCACCATTGGCCCTGAGCTGATCACGGTTAGGGAGTTAATTCATTTCATTTTGAACTATGCTGCGCATTATCTGGAGAGCCGGAGGGTGGAGCCCAACCGGCCCGTGGGCAGTCCAATTGTAACTTTGGCGGGGGCCTGGGCAGAGGCCTATTACCTGCCAGGTTGGCCCTTGATCTTGCAACGCTGGCTCAGGTGTCAGTCTAGATACGGTTGGCCAACAGCCCGATCCCCCGAGCAGGATCGTTGCATTGGTTGATCGCCCAGTCATTCCATTCGAGTCGGCCAGAACCTCGTCCTCGGTCACGAGCGAGACGTCGGGGTGAGTGGGTGAAGCGGCAAAATCATCCAGGGCGGCCTTCCGGGGGCGACGCTGCGACCAACCGGTGCCCTTGGTTTCGCGCCGTTTCAAAAATTGCGCGAAGGCGAGGCCCAGCGGCGGCGCGACAGTGCCGGTATAGTGCGCGGTGAGGTCAGCTAGCCCCCGCGCGGGTTCGATTTTGTAGCGCTCGAAACTTTCGAACAACCACATGGCGGTTTTGTTTTGGTCGGACATCGACATTCCTAGCACTCGACCAAAAACGGCGGATTTTCCCGCCAGACCTTGCTACTTGTGCCTAGGCTGTGTCTTCAAGATCAGGTGGGAGGGGCTTTAGGCCCCGCCAAAATGATGCGCGAAGCCGCAACCGTCGGGGCCTAAAGCCCCTCCCCCATCGGCCGAGGCCAAGTTGATTGATTTTGAAAACACACCCTGGCTGATCACTTGAAACTGGAGCCGCTTGTCGGATTTGAACCGACGACCTACTCATTACGAATGAGTCGCTCTACCAACTGAGCTAAAGCGGCGAAAATTGAAGCGGCATTCGGCGGATTTGACCCGGGTGAGGCAAGCTCGTTTTTGTAACTCTTCCCTCGCACCCCCATGACCGTTGTTGCCGTCAGCGCCGCGGGGTCCTAAACCTGCCCGTCTTGAAGACCGATCTCTTCGATTACCCACTGCCTGACAGGCTCATCGCGCAGCAACCGGCCGACCGCCGCGATGCCTCGCGTCTGCTCGTCGTGCACCGGGCGGAGCACCGGATCGAGCACCGGCATTTCCGCGATCTGCCCGGCTATCTGCAGGCCGGCGACTGTCTCTTCCGCAACAACGCCGCCGTCATTCCCGCGCGCCTCCACGCCATCCGGCCGACCGGCGGTCAGGTCGAGTGCCTGCTTCTTCGCCCCGCCGCGGCCGCCACCGAGTGGTGGTGCCTCGTGCGCCCCGGCAAAAAACTCCCCGTCGGCGCAACCTTCGGCCTCGACGGCGTGTTCACCGCCACGGTCCGCGAAAAAACCGCCGATGGTCCGGTGCGGGTCTCGTTCGCCACCAACGACGGCGACATCCTCGCGGTGGCCAACCGCATTGGCGACATGCCCCTGCCGCCCTACATCACCGGACACGATAATGACGCAGCGCGCGCCATCGACCGCGAACGCTACCAGACGGTCTACGCCGACCGCGCCCACCAGGTCGCGGCGGCCGCCCCGACCGCCGGCCTGCATTTCACGGCGGAACTGCTCGCCCAACTGGCGGCCCAAGGCATAACCACCGCCGATCTCACCTTGCACGTCGGGCTCGGCACTTTCCGGCCGATCGCCACGGAACACGTCGAGGACCATCCCATCCATCGCGAGGTGTATGAAATCCCCGCCGCCACCCAGCAGGCGCTGTTCAAGCCCGCCAGGCGTCGTATCGCGGTCGGCACCACCAGCGTGCGCTCGATCGAGGATTTTCTGGAAAAAAGGTGGAGCGGCTTGCCCTCAAGCCGCTTCGAGCGCGTTGAGGGCAACGCGCTCCACCCCTTCCTCGGCGAGGCCGACATTTTCATCTACCCGCCGCGCGCCTTGCGTGGCGTTGACGCGCTCATCACCAATTTCCATCAACCCCGCTCCACCCTGCTCTGCCTGGTGTCTGCTTTTCTCACTCCCGGTTCGACCGATGGCATTCCCTGGCTCAAGGAAATCTACGCAGAGGCCGTCGCGCGCGAATACCGCTTCTTCAGCTACGGCGACGCCATGCTGATCCTCTGACCTGTGGGTAAATAGTTCAGGCGACTATTTGCACATAGAAGGATTCTGGGTTGAATACCCCCGCCATGTCTAATGCCACCCCATCCTCCGCCAAGCGGCCCCGGCGCCATGGCTTGCGACTGGCGGCCCTGGTCGTCCTGCTTGTCAGCGCCGGCTTCTGGGCGGCCAAGGGCGCCCACACCGGTTGGACCATGAACCAAGTGCCCAGCAAAAACACCGACGAGATCACCGGGATCGAGTTCGTCACCTATGAGCAACGCTACGTGCCCGGTCTCGACTTCATCGGCCTCGGCGCCGGCGCGGCCGCCGCCCTGTTCGCCGTCTCTTTTTTAGTCCCACGTAAAACGATCAACCCATCCGCATGAAAAAAGCCATCCTCCCCGCCTTGTTCAGTCTCGTCATCGCCGGTGCCCTCACCGCCGCGCCCCAGTCCTTTGACTTCAAGGACCCCAAGGGCGTGAACGCCGTGCAGTTCCACCTCGACTCCGTCCTTGAGCCCATCTCCGGCACCGCCGGCGGCGTGACCGGTTCGGTCTCGTTCGATCCGGCCAATCCGGGCGCCACCACCGGCAGGATCGTCGTCGCCACCAGCTCGCTCACGGTCTCCAACGCCATGATGACCGACCATCTTCGCGGCGACAAATGGCTCAATGCCCCGGCCAACCCCGAGATCGTCTTCGCGCTCACCAAGTTCGACCACGTGAAGACCTCCGGTAACGAAACCACCGCCACCGCCACGGGCAAGTTTACCCTCGCCGGTGTGACCAAGGACATCTCCGTCCCGGTCAAGCTCACCTATCTCGCCGGCGTCTACGGCAAGCGCCTCAACAAACCCGAGCTGGGCGGCGATCTTCTGGTCATCCGCGGCGAATTCACCGTCCAACGCGGCGATTACGGGATCCAGCCGGGCAGCAACGAGGACAAGGTCAACCCGGAGGTGAAGCTCTCGCTCGCCATCGTCGGCGGCGCTCCGAAAGCCTGATCGATTTCCCTCCCGGTAGGGGCGGTTGCCCTCAACCGCCCTGCTCCTACTCACCGGACGGCCGCAAGGCCGTCCTTTCTTTTTCCCTCCAGTCGCCTATCGTCTGACCCGTGCCTCGCCTCCCCCTGCTTCTCCTGTTTCTCCTCCCTCTCGCCGGCCGCACCGCCGTCGAGACCTACCAGATCGACCCGGCCCACTCTTCGGTCGTGTTCAATGTCCGCCATTTCCTTGCCAAGGTCCCGGGCACCTTCGCCAAGTTTACCGGCACGCTCACCGTCGACCGTGACAACTTCGAGCGCAACTCCATCAGCGCGGCTGTCGACATCGCCGGCATCGACACCAAGAACGAGGCCCGCGACAAGCACCTGCGCACCGGCGATTTCTTCCTCGCCGACCAATTCCCCTCCGCCACCTTCACCAGCGAGTCGTGGAAAAAGTCCGGCGCTGGCGCTTACACCGTGACCGGCACCCTCACCATCAAGGACCAGGCCAGGCCGCTCGTGCTGGAGGTCAAGTTCCTCGGTTTCGCCGACGGCCAGCGCGGCGCCAAGCTCACCGGTTGGGAAGCCGTGACCACGATCGACCGCACCGACTTCGGCGTCGGCAAGTCCGAGCGTTCCATCGCCGACGAGGTCGAACTGGCCATCAGTATCGAGGCCAAACTCCAGCAACCTGCCGCCCCCAAGTCCCCATGAACCCCGAGCAAGTCCAGTCCCTCGTCGAGGAAGCCACCTTCGACTACACCATGGGCGACCACGATGCCGCGCTGGCCAAGCTCGCCCGGGCGACCGCCGCCGCCCCGGAGGCGTTCGAGGCCTGGCATGCGCTCGCCGAGATCAATTTCTCGCTGCGCCACTTCGATGCCGCCCTCGCTGCCGCCGACGCGGCTCTCGCGCTCCGGCCCGACGACCTCTTCATCAACACCACCCTCTCCCGCATCTGGATGGAAAAGGGCGACAAGGCCACCGCCGAGAAATACGGCGCCCAGGCCAAGATCCTCAGTTGGAAGGACCAGTTGAAGAACCCCGAGGCCGCCAAGGACGGATTTTGAACGGTGAGGGGCTTTACGCCCCGACTCGCCCGCAGCGCCATGCCGAAATCGGGGCCTAAAGCCCCTCCTACCATTGCTCATGCCAGCAGTTTGCAGACGGCCTGGACAGGCCCGTTGACAGTCGTCCGCGCCCACCCGTAGCCTTTCCCCATGGATCGTCCCGCCTACCTGCTGGAATTCGAGAAACCGCTCCGCGAACTCGAAAAACAGCTCGAAGCCCTCCACCAGCAGTCCCTCGAGAACAACATCGATATGTCCGCCGAACTGGCGGCCATCGAGACCAAGATCGACGCCACCAAGCGCGACATCTACGAGAACCTGACGCCGTGGCAGCGCGTGCAGGTCGCCCGCCATCCGAAGCGCCCCTACGCCCTCGATTATGTCGCCGCGCTCTGCCAGGATTTCCAGGAGCTACATGGCGACCGCCAGTTCAACGACGACCGCGCGCTGGTCGGCGGCACGGCCTTTTTCGAGGGTCGCTCGGTGATGATCATCGCCCAGCAGAAGGGCCGCGACACCAAGGAGAACATCATCCGCAACTTCGGCATGCCGCAGCCCGAAGGTTACCGCAAGGCCCTCCGCCTGATGAAGCTCGCCGAGAAGTTCGGCCTGCCCGTCCTCACCTTCATCGACACCCCTGGCGCCTATCCGGGCGTCGAGTCCGAGGCCCGCCACGTTTCCGAGGCCATCGCCGTCAACCTCCGCGAGATGGCCATGCTCAAGGTCCCCTCGATTGCCATCATCGTCGGCGAAGGCGGCTCCGGCGGCGCGCTCGGCATCGGCGTCACTGACCGCGTGCTCATCTTCGAGAACGCCTACTATTCCGTCATCTCGCCCGAAGGCTGCGCCGCCATTCTGTGGAAGGACCGCGCCAACGCCCCCCAGGCCGCCGAGGCCCTCAAGCTCAACGCCGCCAACCTCAAGGAACTTGGCGTCGTGGACGACGTCATCCCCGAGCCCTTCGGCGGTGCGCATAACGACCCGGCCGCCGCGGTCGCATCGCTCAAGCAGGCCCTGATCCGCCATCTCGACGAACTGACCAAGCTCGACACCGAAAAGCTGCGCGATGCGCGCTACGAGCGCTACCGTGCCCTCGGCGAATACCTCGAGGTCGCGGCGAAGTAGTCTAATTGTAGGGCGGGATCGCTGATCCCGCCTTTCGGTGCTCCCGATGATGGGAGGGGCTTTACGCCCCGACTCCGCAATTCGTGCCTGCAACTCGTCGGCGCCTAAAGCCCTCGCGCCGTTCTGTATGACCGCTGTGACAAAAACGGATTTACATCCCCGTCAGGGTGGGTTTCTCTCGCCGGCTCAGTTGCCCGGGTGGCGGAATTGGCAGACGCTGCAGACTCAAAATCTGCCGATCGCAAGATCATGTGGGTTCGACCCCCACCCCGGGCACCATCTTCCTAGGCAGATGATTTACAGGGAACGGTTAGGGAACAGAACTACCTCATTCAGAGGCAAGATCTGCCGGCATGCGTCATCAGACGGCGGTGCTCTGGCAATGAAAACCTACGGGCATCTGCGTCAGGAAGAGCACCGTCAACACGGCATGGAGATGCTTTCCATAACTACTCAGCCGGGATCATGCAGTGGGCCGTGGGCCAGCGAGCTCCTGTCCGCCGTAGGCCGGGCGAAGGCTGATGCTCGCGCTCTTAAGGCGCCCGCGAGCGGGCTGGCCCACCGTGGCATCAATCCGTTTCCAAAGTCTGCTGGTAAAGTCTGGGCAACTGCATGAGTCCGGCTCGGCTTTGAGTCCAGCCACCTAGCGGGACAGGAAAATGATATTTTTATTCAGCGGGACGGGCTAGGTTAAAGGAGACCCTTCTGTAATATGCCGGGCTAACAGAGGGCGGCACAGGACATTCTAGGCCACTCAGACGCGAATCTGACGGCCAAGGTATACACACATACTAATGGAATAAAAGTTTCCATGACGTCAGGGTCGTGATGGGCGTTGCACTGGAAGAAAAGTGCGTTCAAGTCTCGCCGCCGAGCCGTTTGGCTTGTTCCTGCAGGCCGGTAAAGATTCGGTCGCTCACGCGGGCGGGAAAGCCCCGTGGCAGTTGGCGGTTGGCTTCGGCGATGGCCCCGGGAGTCTGGCGGAGCACCTCAGCAATCAAGTCCGCCGCATCACCCAGGCCCGCGAGGCGAGTCACCGCAGCCCAGTGGCGCGGAATGATGTCTTTCAGTTTCCAATGGGCGTTGCGGCTACGAACAGCCATCGCCAGCTTGGCTTTCTGCCATGGGAGCTGGCGCGGGCCGTTGCCGATGATCGGCCACGCCGACAACACGTCATAGAAAGGAGTGAGCCGGTAGGTGCCGCCGCGTTCGTGAAAGAGAGAAAAGTTCTTGGCGTGGCCATCCGTGGCGGCGAGCAGCCAGAACACCATTTGGGCTTTGGCGAAGGCCCGCTTGTCTTGCTCCGCGCGGGAACTCGTGGCCAGCACGCGCAGAATGGCGCTCATGCCGGGCCCACCCTCGGCCTCGTATTTGAGCCGCGCCGGCTGGCCGAGCGCCTGGCAGAAATCCTCCTGCGGCAGGCGGGCGATCCACCGGCCTTCCTGCCAAGCGCGGTCGAAGCGTTGCACGACGAGCACCTTGCGTTCTCCAAAATGCGCGATTTCGCAATGGGCGGTCTCAAGGCTGAAGGCCTGCATCAGGCGGGAGCAGAGCCATTCGTTCTCGACGGAGTCTTGCATGTCCGCCTGCAGGTTTCCGACCAGCCCGAGCGGCAGCTTCAGAATGTGCGTGGTGGGGGTGGAGCCTTTCGGCCGGCACCAGCGGTTGCGGTGGAAGAGCAGGGCCGTCTTTTCCTGCGCCCCGGCAATGGAGATACGGAAATCATCTTCGTCGGCCTGTCCAAGGACCCGGCCGCCGGTGAGCGCCGCCCCAATGGCTTGTTCAACGCCGGCGTCATCAAGGGGCTCGGCTTCGATCCGATCATACCCCCGCGGGGGCGCGCCCTCCGGCAGCAGTTGCACCGCACCCACGCAATCCCGGCCGACCGCAGTGAGCAGATCGAAGGCTCCGGTGGAATCCGTCGCGAATTTGGCCTGGAGGCGGGCACGGATGCCGTCGCTGTCGGGCAAAAGATTGTCGAAGAAGTAGGTGACGGTTTCGCCGCGGTGGGGTGCGTTGCCGGGGGTAAACGGCAGGGAAAGCGAAAGCCCACGGGCGGCCGCGGAGGAGACCCAGGCGGAGTCATACTGGAATGAAGGCGAGCCGGCGCGGGGCTGCGCCCACACCCCAACGCGTGCGCCATTCATCCCAATAACAAGGTGCGTGGATTTGGGCATGGGGATGGAAAACTACCAACCGGCTCGGCCCGTTTTTTGTTTTTTGGGGGTGGACGAGCCAGCGGTGTCCTCAATGACGACCCGACCGCCAAGGATCGCCACCAGCTTTGCAATCTGGTCGAAGCTGGTGCGGTCGGGCGCTGACTCGATGCGCGCCACGCGCTTCTGGCTGACCCCCAGCAACTGGCCGACCTGGGCCTGGCTGAGGCCCCGGCCGTGCCGCAGGGCGCGCAGAACCGCCCGGGCTTGCGCGGGAGTGTCGATGGGGTAGTTCATAGATCGGAGATACTACTCCAAGGGAGTAATGTCAATCTACTCCTTTAAGGGAGTATTATGACTTTACCAGCAATAAGTAGTAACTGGGTCAGGGGCATCCCTCGATGTCGTCGAGCGGTTCGCGCCGCACCGGCCATTCAATCAATTTCCGAAACATGGTCCCGGAAATCATCCTGGGGGTTGCTTCATGGATGGTGGTCACGAGACGAGTTCAGAGGGAGGAAAGGATTCAGGGTGGGCTACCGGTGAAGGCATGACGTGAATGCTGGACGCGGATTCGCCCGACACTGTCTGGCCAATGGCTGGTGCGGACGGCACACTCGCAACCGGATGATCGGGCCGGCGTGGATCGATTCGGCCGACCCCGTCTGCGGAATTGCCACTGCCTGTGCCGCTGGCGGGGTGGCCGCCGTGGCACCGCAGCCGAAGCCTGCTCCGCGAGGCTGAAGCTCACTTTCTGTGCCATGCGGCGCTTGTGGTCGGCGGCGAGGTGTCCGTAAACTTGTCGATCAAGCCGGTGCCGGATTCGTGACCGAGCCACTTCGCGATAGGCTTGAAGTGGATCCGGGACATCACGCAATAGCTGGCGAAGAAATGCCGCAGGTCGCCGAGCGAAGCGGAGCGAAGGCTTTCCTCCGCCGAATTGGCGCAGAAGGGCCTTTCCTACCCGAATACATACGTGTGGCTAATCCCGAGACACGTCCGGTCGGTTGAGCCCGTAATCCGTGAAGTCATTGAGCACATCCGCGTGGGGCCGGTCCTGCTTGTAGACCTGCAGGATCCGGCCGTGCTCGTAATCCGTCGTCGGGATGACCCGCGGCTCCTCCCCCGGCAAAAAGATGGCGGTGTAAGCGCGGTGCCGGTCGACCAGGCGGCGGATGACGATCATGGCCGCCAGCATAGGCCGGATCGGTATTTTCGCCAGTGGCATCAGCGGCCCAGTTGGACTCCGATTGAGGTTCCTCGCCGTCTTCAGTGAGTTGCCCCAACCCCAGCAGGGGAGGAACCACTAATGAGTTTCGCCAAGGACGAAACTTTGAAACACCCCTCCGACTAATCGTCTCCGGTTTGGGTTCCTGGGGTCGGCTCATCGCAGACTGGGGGAATCAACCGGCGATTTCAGCCGCGGCGCAGGCTGCGCGACTGATCCCGGGCTGCCAGCAGGCAGCAACAGGCAGCCGGTCCCCGAAGCCCAGTGGCGGAGGCGATCAGTCGGAGCCTCTGCTTGTAGGATTCATCGTTGATGAATCGCCATTAGTGGTAAAACCAAGCTCGGGACCTGCCGTCGGCTTTGCCTTCACCCGCTGGAAAGAGCGAAGAACCCCGATTAATTACAGTAAGAAGTCCCGGTGCTTGCCGCCGGACCGGCACCCTGCGGCATGCTCAAGTCCGGCCTGCTTAACCCCGCCGTCCTCCACCTGCTCGCCCGCATCCGGCAGACCAACACCCTCGTCATCGCCGACCGCGGCTTCCCGTTCTGGCCGCAGCTGGAGACCATCGATCTCTCGCTCGTCGACGATGTGCCGACCGTCCTCCAGGTGCTCGACGCCATCCGGCCGAACTTTGTCATCGGCCGCGTTTTCGCCGCCCGCGAGTTCACCCAGATCAACCCCGCCGTCAGGCGCACCGCCCTCACCTCCCGCCGCAAGGGCGTGCCCCTCGTCTTCGAGCCGCACGTGCAGTTCAAGCAACGCGTGCCCGGTGCCATCGGCCTCATCCGCACCGGCGACACCCTTCCCTACGCCAACCTGATCATCGAGTCCGCCTGACCATGCATTACCGCCAGCTCGGTTCCACCGGCCTCAACGTCTCCATCCTCAGCTACGGCGCCTCCCCGCTGGGCAACGCCTTCCGGACCATCGACGACCACGAGGGCATCCGCACCGTCCGCCCCGCCCTCGACCTGGGCATCAACTTCCTCGACACCTCGCCGCACTACGGCGCCACCAAATCCGAGACCGTCCTCGGCCGGGCGCTGCAGGGTGTGCCGCGCGACAGCTACTATCTCGCCACCAAGGTCGGCCAGTATGGCGCGGGCAACTTCGACTTCTCTGCCACGCGCGTGACGCAGAGCTTCGAGGAAAGCTGCGCCCGCCTCGGCACCGACTACATCGACGTCCTGCATTGCCACGACATCGAGTTCGCCGATCTCAACCAGATCGTGAACGAGACCCGGCCCGCGCTCATGCAGCTCCGCGACGCCGGCCGGGTCGACACCCGCCCGTGGATCACCCACCGCTTCAAGCTCGCCGAAACGCCGACGGTTTTCCCGAAGGACATCTCCGGCAACCCGGCCGTGCTTAAGGCCATGATTGAAGGGTAGGGCGGGATCGCTGATCCCGCCTGATTTGTGGAGGGCCCGCATCTCGGCGGGCCGGCTCGCAGGGACGCGAGCCCTCCCAGCCCTGTCATTGACCTTCTCCCATTCCGCGTGAAACTCACAACGTCATGCCTGACTTCCGCGCCTACGCTCCGACTGCCGCCGCCGATGCCACGGAAATCCGGCTGGCACCCGAGGAGAGCCACCACCTCGTCACGGTAAACCGGTGCGGCCGCGGCGACCGGGTGACGGCCTTCGACGGCCGCGGCCACGAGTGGCTCACCGAATGCACCGACCCAAGCAAAGGCTCCGCGGTGCTGCGGGTGAAGGAAGCCCGCGCCGCCAAGCCGCGCTCCTTTGCCATCACGCTCGGTCAGGCCCTGCCCAAGGGCGCGACCATGGACGACATCGTCCGGCAGGCCACGGAGATCGGTGCCACCCGCATTGTCCCGCTGCTCAGTGAACGGACGCAGGTGCACCTCGACGGCGACCGCGCGGACAAGAAGGTCGAGAAATGGCGCACCGGGGCCATCGAGGCCGCCAAACAATGCGGCAATCCCTGGCTGCCGGAGATCACGCCGCTGCAGACCTTTGCCGCCTTCCTTGCCGCCGCCGCCGGCTACGACCTCAAGTTGGTCGCCAGTCTCCACGCCGGCACCACGACTTTGAAGAAGGCGCTCGCCACTTATTCCGCCAAACACGGTCACGCCCCGCGCCAGGTGCTCTGGCTCGTCGGGCCCGAGGGTGATTTTTCCCCGGCGGAGATGACCGCCGCCATCACCGCCGGCTGTTCGCCCATCACGCTGGGGCCGCTCGTCCTGCGCAGCGACACCGCCGCGGTTTACGCCTTGAGCATCCTGAGCCACGAGCTGCAGAATCCCTGATCAGAGGTGGAACCTGGCCTCCGGACCGGTTTGTCCCGCGCGCGTTGCCCAACCCGCCCGGAGGTCGGGTTCCACCCATTCTTCCCATTATGAAAATGCCTTCCCCTTGCCTAGGTCTGTTGGCCGCCGCCTTGTTCATCGCGCCACTCGCGCTCGCCCTGACCTCGCCGAAGGAGCACTTCGGGTTCAACCTCGGCGACGACTACCAGCTCGCCACCTACACGCAGACCGAGGCCTATTTCAAGAAACTCGCCGCCGAGTCCGACCGCCTGAAGCTCGTCGATATCGGCCCGACCGAGGAAGGCCGCCGCCAATACATGGTCGTCTGCACCTCACCAGCCAATCTGGCCCAGCTCGATCGTTACAAGGAAATCGCCGCGCAGCTCGCCCGCGCCGAGGGCGTCACCGAGGAACAGGCCCGCGCCCTCGCCGCCGAGGGCAAGGCCGTCATCTGGATCGACGGCGGCCTCCACGCCACCGAGACGCTCGGCGCCGCGCAGCTGGTTGAGACGCTCTGGACCTTCGCCAGCCGCAACGACGCGGAAACCCTCCGCATCCTCGATCACGTCATCATCCTGTTCACCCACGCCAACCCCGACGGCCAGGAGCTGATCAGCTCGTGGTATATGCGCCGGCCCGACCCAGCCTCCCGCGTCGTCGACCGCGAACCGCGGCTCTACCAGAAATACGCCGGCCACGACAACAACCGCGACTTCATGATGACGAACATGAAGGAGTCCGCAAACATCGCGCGGCAGCTCTACCTCGAGTGGTTCCCGCAGATCGTCTACAACCACCACCAGACCGCCCCGCAGGGCACCATCGTCGCCGGTCCCCCCTACCGCGATCCCTTCAATTATTTCTACGACCCGCTGATCATCACATCGCTCGACGCCGTCGGCGCGGCCATGCACAGCCGCTGGATCGCCGAGGACATGCCCGGCACGACCATGAAGCGCGGCTCCGTGTTCTCCACGTGGTGGAACGGCGGCCTCCGCACCACCGTGTATTTTCACAACATGATCGGCCTGCTCACCGAGACCGTCGGCAGCCCCACGCCGATGCAGATCGCCCTCATCCCCGAGCGCCAGATCCCGTCCGGCGACCTGCCCTACCCTGTGCCGCCCCAGACCTGGCATTTCCGCCGCTCGGTCGATTATTCGCTCACGGCCAACTACGCCGTGCTCAACTACGCCGCGCGCAACCGCGACGACCTGCTGCTCAACATCTGGCGCATGGGCCGCAACGCCATCGAGCGCGGCAACCGCGACCACTGGACCCTCTCGCCCAAGCGCGCCGCCGCCATGCGCACGGCCGCCACTCCCTCCGCCAAGGCCGCCGAGGGCGACGACGCCGCCTTCCGCTTCGCCGGCCAGAGCGGCAGCATCATCCCGGCTAAATTCTACGCCGAGACCCTCAAGCAGCCCGACCAGCGCGACCCGCGCGGCTACATCATCCCGCGCGACCAGGCCGACTTCCCGACCGCGGTGAAGTTCATCAACGTCCTCCTGAAGTCGGGCATCGCCATCCACCGCGCCACCGCGGACTTCCTGGTCGCGGGGAAAAACTATCCCGCCGGCTCCTACATCGTGAAGACCGCGCAGGCCTTCCGGCCCTTCGTCCTCGACATGTTCGAACCGCAGGACCACCCGAACGACTTTCTCTACGAAGGCGGCCCGCCGGTGGCACCCTATGATTCCGCCGGCTGGACCATTGCCTACCAGATGGGCGTGAAGTTCGACCGCATCCTCGACGGCTTCGACGGCCCCTTTGAGCGCCTGCCCTACGGCCAGCTGCAGCAGCCGCCCGCCGGCACGGTCGGCGCCGGCCCCGGCGGCTGGCTCGTGAGCCACCGCGCCAACAACAGCTTCATCCTCCTCAACCGCCTCCTCAAGGCCGGCGCCGACGTCTACTGGCTGAAGACGCCGCCGGCGGGCCACCCCAGCTTCGGCGCGGGTTCGCTCTACATCCCGGCTTCCGGGTCGGCCAAGCCCATTATCGCGAAGGCCGCGGCCGAACTCGGCCTCGACGCCACCGCCGTCACGCTCAAGTCCGTCGGCGATGCCCTCAAGCTCGCCCCCATGCGGATCGCCCTCTGGGACCAATACGGCGGCTCGATGCCCTCCGGCTGGACCCGCTGGCTCTTCGAGCAGTTCGAGTTCCCCTTCGAGGTCGTCTACCCGCAGCAGATCGACGCGGGCAACCTGCGGGCCAAATACGATGTGATCGTCTTCGTCACCGGTGCCATCCCGCTGCCGAAATCCATGGGCGCCACGAATCCGCGCCTCAGCGAATTCTTTGTCAAGGTGCCCACCGGCGACGACCTGCCCGCGGCCTACCGCGGCTGGACCGGCAGCATCACCGAGGAGAAATCCATCCCCGCGCTGCGCCAGTTCACCGAGCAGGGCGGCAGCATCGTGACCATCGGCACCAGCACCAACCTGGCCTACCACCTCGGCGTTCCCGTGCGCAACGCGCTCGTCGAAATGGGACCGGCCGGCAAGGAGCGCCGCCTGCCGCGCGAGAAATTCTATGTGCCCGGCAGCATCCTGACCGCGGCCATTGATCCCTCCGCTCCGCTCGCCTGGGGCCTCGAGTCCACGGCCGACATCTACTTCGACAACAGTCCGGTCTTCAAACTCCTGCCCGAGGCCGTGGCCCAGGGCGTGAAGCCGGTGGCCTGGTTCGCCCGCGCGGAACCGATGCGCAGCGGCTGGGCGTGGGGCCAGTCCTACCTCGCCGACGGCATCGCCGCCCTCGAGGCGCCGGTCGGCACCGGCAAACTCTACCTGCTCGGACCCGAGGTGACCTTCCGCGCCGGCACGCACGGCACGTTCAAGCTCCTCTTCAACGGCCTCTACCTGAGCACGGCGAAGCCGGCGCAATAGACTTTGGCCCCATCTTTGGTGGGAAGGGCTTTACGCCCCGACGCGACGTTCCGGCCTGCCAGCAGTCGGGGCGTAAAGCCCCTCCCACCAGCCGGCACCTATTTCCGGCCCGCCAGATACTTCGTCACGTCGTCGCCCGAGACGCGGCCGCCCGGGCCGGTGGCCTCGATGTCGGTGATCGCCGCGTGCTCGAGTCCGGCCTCCTGGGCCAGCTTGATGGCGCGGGGCGTCCAGATGAGGATCTGGGATTTGGGATCTGGGGTCTGGGCTGTAGCCGGGGTCGCTGACCCCGGACCGGGGCCAGCGGCCCCGGCCACAACCACCGCGAGGTGCCGCAGGCTCTCATCGGTTGTCTCCATGCGGAGGAAGGGCTGTCCGGACGTGATCGCGGCGCCGTTCTTGGCCATGATCGAGAGCACGGTGCCCTCGGCGGGCGACTCGAAGTCGAAGGCCGACTTGTCGCTTTCGAGCGCCGCGAGCTTCTGGCCCTTGGCGACTTTCACGCCGGGCGCGACGGCGAGGTTGATGACGGTGAGTTCGCTCACCGTGGCGCCCATCGAGGGCACGGGCACGTCAATGATGAAGGGGGACATGAGGGGATGCTTTTGAAGGGAACTTGGCCGCAATTGCCCTCCGGTCAATGCCGGGAATGCCTAGGTCGGTGGCCCGCTGGCGGGCCACGTTGCACGCAAGCGTGCAACCTACGCGACGGTGCTTTTACTCCCGCACCGCCTGCCACACCGCCACACACGAATCGATCAGCGCGGGCAGCTCGGCCGTCGGAATCTGGTTCGGGCCGTCGGAAATCGCCTTTTCGGGATCCGGGTGCGTCTCGATGAACAGGCCGTCGGCGCCGGCGGCGAGGGCCGCCCGGGCCAGCGGCGGCACGAACTCGCGTTTACCGCCCGTCTTGCCCCCGGCCGCGCCGGGCTGCTGCACGCTGTGCGTGGCGTCGAAGATCGCGGGCGCCCCGAGCGCCTTCATCTGGGCGAAGGAGCGCATGTCGACGACCAGGTTCTGGTAGCCAAAGGTGGTGCCGCGCTCGGTCTGCCAGATCTCCTTCGCCTTCCCCTGTTTCAACTTGCTGACGACAAACTCCATCTCCTGCGGCGAGAGAAACTGGCCCTTCTTGACGTTGACCACGCGACCCGTCGCGGCGGCGGCGAGCAACAGGTCGGTCTGGCGGCAGAGGAATGCCGGGATCTGCAGCACGTCGCACACCTCGGCGACCGTCGCAGCCTGCTGGCGCTCGTGGAAATCGGTGACAACCGGGAAGCCGTAGTCCTTCTTTATCAGCGCGAGCAGCGCGAGTCCCTCCTGCATGCCCGGACCGCGATCGGCGCTCAGCGACGTGCGGTTGGCTTTGTCGAACGAGCCCTTGAAAACGATGGTCAGCTCCGGGTGCTTCTGGCCGATCTTGGTCAGCGTCTCCGCCGCGGCGCGGCAAACCTGCTCGTTTTCGAGCGAGCAGGGGCCGGCAAGGAGGAGGAGTTTCTTCGGATCGAAGATCATCGGTTACGGCCCTTCTTCTGGTTCTTGATGGCGGCGGCGATGAAGGCGGCGAAGAGCGGGTGGGCCTGGTTCGGCTTCGAGTGAAACTCCGGGTGGCACTGCACGCCGAGGAACCACGGGTGGTTCTTCAGCTCCGCCACCTCGACGAGACCGCGCTTTGGATTCCAACCGGAAATGATCATGCCCGCCTTCTCCAGGCGCGCGATATAGTCGTTGTTTACCTCATAACGGTGGCGGTGCCGCTCGCTCACGCTGGCGGCGCCGTAGGCCTTGCGGGCCAGCGTGCCGGGCTTCAGGTCGCAGGTGTAGGCGCCGAGGCGCATCGTGCCGCCCTTCTGGACGACGTTGCGCTGCTCGTCCATGAGCGCGATGACCGGCTCCGGCGTCTTCACGTCGAACTCCATCGAGTTGGCCTTCTTCAGCCCGAGGACGTTGCGGGCAAACTCGATGACGGCGATCTGCAGGCCGAGGCACAGGCCGTAATAGGGCACCTGGTTCACGCGGGCGAATTTCGCCGCCGCGATCTTCCCCTCGGTGCCGCGGTCGCCAAAGCCGCCGGGCACCAGGATGCCGTCGAGCTTCTTCAGCTGGGTCAGGCCGGCCTTGGTCTCGAGGTCCTCGGCGTCGACGCGTACGACGTCGACGTGCGCGTGGTTGGCAATGCCGGCGTGCGCCAGCGACTCGTAGACGGATTTGTAGGCGTCCTGCAGCTCGATGTATTTGCCCACGACGCCGATCCGCACCGTGTGCTTCGGCGACTTGATGCGGTGGACGATGTCGACCCAGATGTTCTTCGCCGGCGCCTTGGCTCTGATGCCGAAGAGGTCGCACACGTATTGGTCCATGCCCTGTTTCTGGAGCATCAGCGGCAGCTCGTAGATGGATGACTTGACGTCCTCGGCCGCGAACACGGCCCTCACCGGCACGTTGCAGAACATCGAGAGCTTCTCGCGCATTTCCATCGTCAGCGGCTTCTCACAGCGGCAGACGAGCAGGTGCGGCTGGATGCCGATCTCGCGGAGCTTGGCCACGCTCTGCTGCGTCGGCTTGGTCTTCAGTTCGCCGGCGGCGCTGAGGAAGGGCACGAGCGTGACGTGGATGAAGATGCACTCCTTCGGCCCCACCTCGAGGGCGAACTGGCGCAGCGCCTCGAGGAACGGCAGGCCCTCGATGTCGCCGGTCGTGCCGCCGATCTCGGTGATGAGCACGTCGACGCCCTTGCCGCCCTTGTAGATGCGTTCCTTGATCTCGTTCGTGACGTGCGGGATCACCTGCACGGTCTTGCCGAGGTAGTCACCGCGGCGCTCCTTGGCGATGACGGCCTCGTAGACCTGGCCGGAGGATAGGCTGTTGGCGCGCGACAGGCTGCCGGAGGTGAAGCGCTCGTAGTGCCCGAGATCGAGGTCGGTCTCCGCTCCGTCGTCGAGCACGTAGACCTCGCCGTGCTGGTACGGGCTCATCGTGCCCGGATCGACGTTGAGATAGGGGTCGAATTTCTGGATGCGCACCTTCAGGCCGCGCAGCTCAAGCAGGGCGCCGAGTGAGCCCGCCGTGAGCCCTTTGCCCAAAGATGAAACCACGCCTCCCGTGACGAAAATATACTTCACGGGTATGGGTAAAAACCGCCCCCGAACCATACACAAGAAAAAGGTGGCCATCAGGAGTTTCCCGCAGCGAAAACCACGCAAAATAGTTTGCCGCTCCCCAGCCCCCGCCCATCCTCCGAACGTGCAGTCCAAACCCTCCCTCCTGGCCTGGATCACCTGCGACGGCGTCCACATCGACCCCGCCTCGGGCAAACACACGATCCTCGGCGTGTTCTCCAACATCAAGGCCCGCTCCTTCCCGGTCATGCACCCCTACATGGTGTGGTTCCTGACGCTCACCGACGTCCAGCCGGGCACGCACCAGATCAAGATGTCCATGGGCCTCAACCCCGCCAACCCCGTCGAGCTCCTCCACCGCGAGTTCGAGTCCCAGAGCCCCCTGCACCGCATCAACCTCATCAACGAGCTCCGCAACCTCCGCTTCGAGCAGCCCGGCGACTACGCCATCATCATCGAGGTCGACGACGACCCGATCCTCACCACCAGCCTGACCGTCAGCTGAGCGGGGTATTGCTCATTGGTCATTCGCCAGCGTTCATTGGTCATCGCCCTGACTGCGAACGGCGCGATCTGACAAGTAAACCATGACCGCTGACCAATGAACAATTTCCCCATGTCCATTTCCTCGTTTGAACTCATCGGCATCGGCAACCCCATCATGGACCTGCTCGCGCACGTCCCTGAATCCTTCCTCACGGCGCACGTCGCCGGCGAGAAGGGCGGCATGGTCCTCGTGGACGACACCGACATCGAGTCGCTCGTCGCCAAGCTCGGTACCGACTACGCGGTCACCCCCGGCGGCTCCGCCGCCAACGCCGTGCTCGGCGCCACCAAGCTCGGTCTGACGACCACTTTCCTCGGCAAGATCGGCGGCGACGTCACCGCTCGCGACTACCGCGCCAACTTCACCGCCGCCGGCGGCGACGGCTCCCGCTTCAAGCACACCGCCCTGCCCAACGGCCGCTGCCTCTCCTTGGTCACGCCCGACGGCCAGCGCACCATGCGCACGCACCTCGGCGCCGCCATGACGCTCAGCCCGGATGAGATCACCGTGGCAGACTTCGCCGGTGCGAAACACGCCCACATCGAAGGCTACCTGCTCTTCAACCCCGCGCTCGCCGAGAAGGTCGCCACCACCGCCCGCGCCGCCGGCTGCACCATCAGCCTCGAGCTCTCCTCCTTCGAGGTCGTCAACGCCGCCCGCGACTGGATCCTTGCGCAGCTGCAGCAGGGCGTGCACGTCGTCTTCGCCAACGAGGACGAGGTCCGCGCGCTCTTCCAAAAGGATGCCTCCTACGACGCCTACGCCCGCAAGCTCGCCGGCTATGGCGGCATTGCGTGCGTGAAGATCGGCCAGGACGGCGCGTGGGTCGCCCACGGCGCCGAGCTCCACCGCATCGCCCCCGTCAAGGTCGAGCGCGTCACCGACACCACCGGCGCCGGCGACGCCTGGGCCGGCGGTTTCCTTTACGGTCATCTGCGCGGTTCGTCCCTGGCCGGAGCCGGCGCCCTCGGCTCGGCCCTCGGCGCCGAATGCGTCCAGCACCTCGGCCCCGCCATCCCCGACATGCACTGGCCGCGACTTCGCACCTTCGCCCAGTCGCTCAAGTAGGGTGAATCCCCGCCGGGTGGGATTCCCCGGCTTGCAGGAAACATCGGCCCGGCCGAGTGTCTCATCGTAGCGCCCCACGCAGGAAATCCGCGAGGCCCTGCCGAAATTCGCCCCGCCGCCCCTCCCCCGGCTGGATCAACCGAAAAGCGCCGGGACCGAGGACGACCCGAACGTCCTCGCCCTGCCGAAATTCACCGTGAAGGAAAAGCGCCCACCCACCCATGATCCGGAGGTGTGGCTCACTGACCGCGCGATCCAGCAGAAAGCGATGGCGGCCTAAAAACAATCCATGACGGATCTCGCATGGGCCCTGAACAGCTGGTTCGTTCCACGGCTCTCGCCACCCGCCTCGGCCCGTGCGCGCGCCGCCTACGAAAACGGCAAATCGCTGGCGGAGATCAAACGCGTCCATGACCTCTTGGGCCGTGTCTCGGCGAGAGATGCCCAGTCGGCTGCCGCGCTGGAGCAGGAAAGGGTAAAGATGGATCAAGCCGAGTATTGGCGGAGTCGCCCAGCCGGCGACGGTCGCAAAAAATAGTGCATGCATCACGGAAACTTCCGGGTAATCTTCTGTCCAACCCCTTACCATGAAACCGTCCACCATCGCGCTGGCCCTGTTTGCGACTGTTTCTGCCGCCGCCCAGACACCCGGGGCCACCGAGCCCGCGCCGGCCGCGACCCCGTCCCCCCTGTCCGTCGAGGTCGCCCAGCAGCTGAACGCGACGCTGCCCCGGCAGGCCCCGCCGGCCAAGCCGGTCGATCCCCTCACCCTGGCCAGCATCCGCGAGCAATCCATCGCGCGCGCCCCGACGAGCCAGCAGGAGGCGGTCGACCCCGAGGTGCTCGAGCTGCCCAAGATGACCGTGAAACAGCAGCCGCGCCCCCGCCCTCGCCTGGGCGACCACACCATCCTCGGCCCCAAGGCCTTCAACGACGAGCTGCTGAAGAAAAACTTCACCACCCTCGACCGCGCGCTGAACAAATTCACCCTCCCCCTCTTCGGCACCGGCGCCGCCGAGCGCGCCCGCGAGGACTACAACATCGCCCAGAAACGACAGTTCATGGACGACGTGCTGACGATCGCCAAGGCCGCGGAGCAGACCGACCCCGCCGCCGCCCAGGCCCTGCGCGAGGCCGCGGCGAAGCCGTAGTTGGTTCCTGTTACCTGCTTTCCCCAGCGACCCACCCCGTCGCTGCGCGCCACCCCTCTTGATTAGAGGGGATCTCAAACCTACGCAGGCGAAAATCCCCTCGATCAAGCCGGAACGATGCAGTTCGATGTGGGCCAGCGAGCTTGCTCGCGCTCCGGGAAACGCCCGCGAGCGGGCGGCCCACCCCGGCCACTACGCGGTTTCGTTTGCCCAGAGCAGTTGCGGGTTCTCCGGCATCCTTCCGGCTAGAGAGGGGCCTGTCGTCCGAAGGCTCGGCGAAGGATGATGCCCGCAGGGCGGGGGGGGTGGTCGTGTCAGCCTTGCCTCGCCACCAGCGCCCGCGCGATTGCCGCCCACTCCGCCGCAAGTTCGCCCGTCGCCGCCGGCTGGCCGGCCCGCGCATACCAGTAGCCGGCGTTCAGCTCGTCGCCTGCCTGGCGGTGCAGGTAGGCGTGCACCCACGCCCCATCGGCCCCGCCGGCCGCCTGCGCCGCCTCATGCGCCGCGTCCCACTCGCCGCGCGCCTCCAGCCACAGCGCCCGCAGCGGACCGCTCAGCCTTGGCGGCGGCGCGCCGCCGGCCGTGGACTTCTGGAAATCTGCAAATGACATTGGCGCACCCATCGTTCTCTGTTTTCGTAATACTTTCCGCTTTCACCGCGACGCTATTTTCCCTTGTCCGCCACCGAGATCACCATCCTCCGCGAAATGCTCGCCGCCGACGCCGGCACCGTGTCAGGTGCGCGCCTGGCCCGGCTCCTCGGTGTCTCCCGCGTCGCCGTCTGGATGCAGCTCCAGAAACTCATCCGGCAGGGCTTCGTCTTCGAGGCGCGCCGCAGCCGCGGCTACCGGCTGGTCAAGACCCCGGATACGCTGCACCCCGCCCTCATCCAGACCTACCTGAGCGGCCGGCCGCGGCCGCCGCAGCTCGTCTGCCTCGACACCGTGGACAGCACTAACAGTGAGGCCGAGCGCCTGCTCGCCCGCGGCACCGCCGTCCCGCTCGTCATCCTCGCCAGCGCCCAGACCCAGGGCCGCGGCCGGCGCGGCCGCGTCTGGCACAGCCCGCCGGCCGGCAACCTCTACAGCACCTTCGTCTTCCGCCCCAAGCTGGAGCCGGCCCGCCTGCACGACTTCACCCTCTGGATGGGGCTGAACATCTGCGAGCTGGTCTCCAACTTCGCCAAGATCGAACCGGGCCTGAAGTGGCCCAACGACCTCCACGTGAACGGCCGCAAGGCCGGCGGCATGCTCACCGAGGCGCGCGTCGACGCCGACCAGATCCGCGACCTCGTCTTCGGCCTCGGCCTCAACCTCAACGGCCGCGCCGCCGACCTGCCGCGCGACCTGCAGAAGACCGCCAGCTCGCTCGCCGACGCCACCGGCGCCCCGCTCGATCTCAACCGCTTTGCCGCTGCGCTCATCGGCCGCGTGCTCACCACCTACGACCAGTTCCTCGAGGGCGGCTACCGCGACAAGTTCGCCGCGTTGTGGAAGCGCTACGACGTCCTCCGCGGCCGCCCCGTGAGCGTCACCCAAGGCACCCGCACCGTCGCCGGCACCGCCACGGGCATAGACAACGAGGGTTCCCTGATTGTCCGGCTCAATTCCGGCCGATCGGAACGCTTCCGCGCCGGTGAGGTCACGTTATCCCGGGAAGCCGCCCCGGCCGTCTGACACCCTGGGTGGAACCTGCGCTCCGCGCAGGTTTTGGGCATGTCGCGTGGCAGCGCTCCCGCCACGCAAAGCTTGCCCGCCAACCCGTTTACCCGTGTAAATATCCCCGCGGCATGGCCGAAATCCCCGACATCACCATAGAGGTCTCCCACCTGGTCAAAACCTACGGCACGCTCACCGCGGTCAACGACCTGAGCTTCACCGTAAAACGGGGCGAGATCGTCGGCCTCCTCGGCCCCAACGGCGCCGGCAAGAGCACCACGATGCGCATCCTCACCGGCTACCTGCCGGCCAATTCCGGCTCCGTCCGCATCTGCGGCCACCCCGTCGCCAGCCAGCCCGAGGCCACCAAGCGCCACGTCGGCTACATGCCGGAGAACAACCCGCTGCCGGACGACATGCGCGTCTCCGAATACCTCTGGTTCCGCGGCCGGCTCAAGGAGATGCCCCGCGCCCGGCTCCGCGCCCGCATCGACGAGGTCCTCGAGCTCTGCGACCTCAAGCGCAACCGCCACCGCATCCTCGGCCGGCTCTCCAAGGGCAACAAGCAGCGCGTCGGCATCGCCGAGGCCATCCTCTCCGAACCCGCCGTCATCATCATGGACGAGCCGACCATTGGCCTCGACCCGCACCAGATCATCATCGTGCGCGACCTCATCGCCAGCCTCCGCGGCCGCATGAGCGTCATCATCTCCAGCCACATTCTCCCCGAGATCGAGGCCACCTGCGACCGCGTCCTCATCATCAACGGGGGCCGCATCGTCGCCCAGGGTTCCCCCGCCGACCTCCGCCACGAGATCTTCGGGCACACCAGCTACCGCCTCGAACTCGCCGGCGAGACCGAGACCCTCGGCGCCCGGCTGAAGGAGATCGAGCCCACCCTCCGCGTCGCCTCCCTCGGCGACTGCGCCGCCGACGGCTTCTGCGTCGCCACGCTGGTCACCGAGGCGGCCGCCGACCTGGGCGAGCAGCTCCTGAACGCCCTGCCCGCCCTCGGCTACCGCATCCGCTCGCTCGGCCGCACCCAGCCCTCGCTGGAGGACGTCTTCCTCGCCGCCACCCGCCGCAGCTGGGACGCGCGCCTGCCCGACAAGCCCGTCAACGGCGACAGCCGCGCGCCACTGCCCAAGTTTTAAAAGACTGAATGCTGAAAGTCTGAATGGCTGAATACGTCCACTTCACCCACCACCCAATTTTCCCCTTCTGTTTTTCCGCCCTTTAGTCCCTCAGCCTTTTCCATCCCCTTGCGCCACTACTTCACCATCCTCTCGCACGAGATCCGCACCCTGCTCTACAGCCCGAGCACGTATATCGCGGCCGTGTTCTTCCTCGGCGTCATGGGCTTCATCTTCGCCAGCATCCTCGACCTCTACAGCAAGACCCCGCAGGAGACGCCGCCCGCCGTCGTGTTCTTCCAGTTCTTCTGGTTCCCGGTGCTCTTCATGGTGCCGCTGCTCACGATGAAGACCATTGCCGACGAGCGCCGCCAAGGCACCCTCGAGACGCTGCTCACCTCGCCCGTCAGCACCGCCGAGGTCGTGCTGGGCAAGTTCTCCGCCGCCTACCTCTTCTACCTCCTGCTCTGGGGCTCGACCCTCGGTTTCCACTACATCCTCCAGCTCTACGCGCGCGACGCCCGCTACCTCGACCTCGGGCCCCTCCTCGGCGGCTACCTCTTCATCGCCATCAGCGGCCTGCTCTTCATCGCCATCGGCATCTTCGCCAGCTCGATGACGCGCAGCCAGCCCGTCGCCGGCATCTTCACCGTCGTCCTGCTCATCCTCGTCATCCTCGGCCCGCGCTACCTCGGCGAGCTCAGCGCCCTCAACAACGCCGTCTTCAGCCCGGTGAAGACCGCGCTCGAGTCGCTCCAGATCTTCACCCACGTCGATGACTTCACCCACGGCGTCATCGATACGCGGCAGCTGTTCTACTACCTCACCGGCTCCACCCTCGCCCTGATCTTCAGCATCCTCGGCGTCGAGGCGAAGCTGCTCAACAGCTGACGATGCACTTCGCCGACAGCTTCCGCGCCGCCCGCTGGATCCGCCTGGTCAACCTGCTGCTGCAGGCCATCCTGTTCCTCGCGCTCTTCGCCGGGCTCAACTACATCGCCCTCCACCATGCCTGGCGCTTCGACGCCACCGCCAGCCGCCGGCACTCCCTCTCGCCCGAGACCCGCTCCTACCTCGAGCGCCTTGAGCGCGACGTGGCCATCACGGTCACCTTCACGGACAGCAACGACAGCGAGGAGCTCGCCCAAGCCTACCGTGACATCAGCGCCCTGCTCCGCGAATATACCTACTTCACCGGCGGCAACAGCAAGGGCCGCCTCACCGTCCGCTACGTCGATGTCTACCAGAGCCGCCGCGAGGCCGAGGCGCTCGGGGTCGCCGACCAGCCCAACATCATCATGCTCACGAGCGACCGGCACAGCCGGCTGCTCCGCCTCGACGACCTCTATGTGATCAAGAAGAAGGTCAGCCGCGAGGCCTTCAAGGGCGAGGCCACCCTCACGGCCGCCATCCTCGACGTCTCCAGCGCCGAGAAGAAGAAGATCTATTTCCTCGCCGGCCACGGCGAGATGTCGCCCGACAGCGTCGACGGCGCCCGCGGCCTCTCGCAGCTGCGCGACCAGCTCCGCCAGCGCAACTACGACCTCGAGGGCCTCAACCTCGGCCTGAACCGGCGGATTCCCGACGACGCCGCGCTGCTCCTCATCCCATCGCCGCAAAGCCGCTTCCAGCCCTTCGAGGAGGAACTGCTGCGCAACTACCTCACCACCCGCGCCGGCCGCGTCATCCTCCTCGTCGACCCCGCGCGCCAGTTCGGCCTCGAGAACCTGCTCTTCGACTGGGGCGTGCTGGTCTACGACAACATCATCCTCGACACCAACCCCAACTACATCTCGGAGAACGGCGAGCTCATCCTCAGCCACTTCCTGCCCCATCCCATTTCCCAGCTGATCATCGACAACGCCCTGTTCCCGCTCGTCGGCCCGACCCGTGTCGTGAACGAGGACCTCGGCCGCTCCCCCGACGACGGCCTGAGCGTAAAGGTCCTCGTGGCGAGCAGCCCCACCGCCTGGGGTGAGAGCGGCTACCGCCTCCGCAACGCCGACTACACGCCCGGCCAGGACCTGCGCCACCGCAACGGCCTCGGCGTCCTCGCCATCTCCGAGCGACTGAAACCCGCCAACCTGCCGCTCAGCGTGCCCGGCGGCCGCCTCGCCGTGTTCGGCACCTCCGACCTCGTCACCAACAATCGCATCATCAACGGCGGCAATTTCCCCCTCTTTCTCAATACCATCAGCTGGGCCGTCGACCGCGACACCCAGCTCAACATCCCCGCCCGGCCCATCGAGCGCTTCCAGCTCTCCCTCAGCCAGGAGGAACTCGTCCGCCTCCGCCTCGGTCTCTTCCTCGTCGTGCCCGGCGTCGTCGCCCTGCTCGGCGTCTTTGTCTACTGGACCAGGCGGAACTGACGTTCCGCGTTTTAAGTCATAAGTTGTAAGCTTTAAGCCCTCACCCCCGCAGAATCCGGACCTTAAAACTTATCGCGCTTAAACCTTACACCCATTCTGCCATGCGCTCCAAAGTCACCGTCGTCCTCCTTTTCCTGAACGTCGTCCTGTTCTGCTACATCTATTTCTATGACCTGCCGCGCATCGACGAGCGCAAGACCCTCGAGGCCCGCCGCCGCGTGCTCGGCCCCGAGGCCGCCACCATTGAGGCGCTCACCCGCACCAGCCGCACCGGCGAGACCCTCCGGCTCGAGAAGCGCACCGATTCCTGGTGGCTCACCGCGCCCTACGAGTGGCCCGCCGACCGCAACGCCATCGCCGGCCTCACCAACACCCTCGAGTTGCTCGAGCATGAGACGAGCTTCCCCGTCGCCGACCTCGCTTCCAGCGGCCGCTCGCTCGCCGACTACGGCCTCGCCGACCCCACCCTCATCCTCGAGTTCACCTCCTCGGGCCGCGCCTACACCCTGAAGATCGGCGACACCACCACCGTCGGCAACCGCCTCTACGTCCTTTCCCCCGACGGCGCCCGCATCCACGTCGTCGGCCGCAGCCTCGCCGAGGCGGTCGGCCTCCCGCTCGATACCCTCCGCGCCGCGTCCATCTTCAGCGTGCCGGTCTTCGAGGTCCGCTCCCTCAACGTCCAGACCGCCGCGCCCGCCAACCTCAAGGTCCGTCTCCGGCGCGACGCCGCCGCCCGCTGGGCCTTTGAGGCGCCCATCAACGCCCGCGCCAGCAAGGCCGCCGTCGAGGTCACCATCAACGCCGTCAACGCCCTCACCGCGAAAAATTTCCTCGAGCCCCGCGACACCGACCTCGACCGCGCCGGCCTCAACTCCCCCAGCCTCCGCATCACCCTCGAGGGTAACGCCCGCCGCGAGACCTTGCTGCTCGGCAACCCCACGGATCTGCCTGGAAATCCGGCGGAGCGCGGGGTTTCCGGGACAAACCCCACGCCGGCCGTCGCCGGCAACGGGGCCACCGAGTATTTCGCCAAGATCGAGGACAAGGCCGTCGTCTTCTCCACCGTCGTCCCCAAGGAACTGCTCGATGTCCTCCGCTCCGCGCAGGAGGAGCTGCGCGATCCGCGCGTGCTTGATTTCGAGCCCGCCACCGTCACCGCCCTCACGATCGTCGCCCCCGGCCAGCCGGAACTCACGCTGCAGAAGCTGGAGGGCGGACCGGGCTGGCAGGCTGTCGTGCGCGTGAGCGGCGCGGCCCCCCAGTCCATCGCCGCCGATCCCGGCGTCGTGACCGCCCTGCTGCAGAAGGTCGCCGCGCTGGCCGCGCGCGAGGCCCGCCCCGGTTCGCCCAAGTTCCTGAGCGATGCCCCCTCCGCCACCGACCTCGAGCACTGGGGCTTCAACCGCCCCGAGCGCGCGCTCACGCTCAACCTCTCCACCGGCGGTTTGCCCGGAAATCCGGCGGCGCGCGGAGTTTCCGGGACAAACACCGGGCCGGCAGCAGCCGGCAACGGTGCTGACCTTTCCTCCTCCCTCACGCTCCAGGTCGGCGTCTCGCCCGACAAACCCGGCGAGGCCTTCGCTCGCGTCACCAACGCGCCCTTCGTCTACCAAATCCTGCCCGACATCCTCGACGACACGCCCGCCCTCGCCCGACACTACCGCCTGCGGGTCCTCCGCGAACTCCCGGAGGCCGCCCGCATCACCAGCCTCAGGCTCAGCGCCCTCCCGGCCGACACTCTCCTCTTCGGCGTCAACAACGAGGTCGCCCTCACCCCCGAGACGCTCGCCACCGAGATAATCCCCGAGAAGGCGCGCACCCTGCTCACCACCCTGCTTGCCCAGCTGCGCACCCTCCGCGTCAAGGCCTACACTGCCGGCACCTTCACGCCCGAGCATGCCGAGACTGCCACGGGGCCGCAGCCGTGGAAATACCGGCTCGACGCCGACACCACGCTCCCCGGTGCCGCGGCCAGCGCTACCACGACCCTCTGGTTCACCGACCGTCTCGGCGGATCCACCATGCTGGCCGGCACGGCGGATCTGGGTGGCGTGATCTTCGAGGTCACGCAGGAGATGCTCGATACGATCTTCGCGCTCACCTACACCGAGAAGACGGACCCCGGCCCGCCGGTCCCCGGCAAGGACCCGGTCGTACCCGCGGCGCCGGTCCCGTCGGCCACGCCCAAGACCGAGCCGCCGAAGCCTTAGTCCCGCTTAACCGTGTCCACCCAGCCACAGCCGTGGTTCAGATCGGGGCTGCGTTTCTGCGGCTCCTGCGTGGTTACGGTGCTTTGCTGGGCCGTGTGGCTCCTGCTGGGCGCCTCGCTGGTCGCGCTCATCTATATCGCCTCGGCCCACGAACTGCCGGTGCCCGGCCTCGTGCTGCGCCGCGCCGAGGCGGAACTGGCCAAGGTCAACCTCACGATCAAGTTCGGCCGCGCGCACTTCGACCCGACTGGCAAGCTCCTGCTCGAGAACGTGGAGTTCCGCTCCCGCCGGTTCGAGGAGCCGCTGCTCACCTGCCGCGTGCTCTACCTGCGCCGCGACTTCTGGTCGGTGCTCGCCGGCCGCCCCGTCCCCGATGAGATCCGGCTCGAAGGCGCCACGCTCCAGCTGCCCGCCATGCTCTCGCCCAGCGGCACCGTCGAGCCGCTCATCCGCGACCTCACAATTGTCCTGCGGCACGAGGATCGGCGCTGGCTGGTGGACCAGTTCAACGGCCGCGTCGGCCGCCTGATCCTCACGGCCTCGGGCGACGTGACGCCGCCCCCCCGCGCCCCCGGCGCCGCCGTGCTGTCGCCCGACCAGCTTATCGCCCGCTTCCTGGAGGTCAGCCGGCAGCTGGCCCTCCCGCTGCACCGGCTCGACACCTTCGAGTCCCCGGCCCTCGCCGTGCGACTCGAGAGCCAGCCCGGGGTGGGCAACACCGCGCACCTGCTGCTGACCGCGGCCGCTGCCCACCAGCCGTGGGGCCAGCCGCTCACCCTCGGGCCGCTCGCGGCCACCGGCACCCTCCGGCTCGACGGCCAGGGGCCGCGTCCGCTGCGCCTGCATGCCGCCGCCCACCGGGCGCGTTACCAGGCGACCTACGACGCGGAGCTGGTGCGCGCCATCCTCACTTTGGAGATCCAGCCGGACGACTTCGCCGCCCGTCCGCGCGAGGCACTGGTGGCCGCCGGGGTGGTCTCCGCCCCGGGGATGTCCGCGCTTGGTCCCGTGCTCCACGCCGACCTGGCCCGCTGGCCCGAGGTGTCGGCCACGGCGGCGCTGCAGGTCAGCGGCGAGTTCATCGCCGCCGAGGTCGACGCCCGGCTCACCGAGCAAAGCGCGCGGGTCCGCGTCACGGGCCGCGGCTCGCACGAGTTGATCAACCGGGTGCTCACCAAGGTCACGCCGCGCGCTGCGCCCTATTTTGTCTTCGGCGACCCCGTGACGTTCTCGGCCGAGGCCGTGTTCAACCCCGGCTGGCGTTTCGCCACGCTCAGCGGCCGCGTGGATGCCGGTCGCATCGACTCGCGCGGCGTGAAGCTCACCGCCGCACGCGGCCGCATCGACATCGCGGGCCTGAGCTTCCTCGCCCGCGACGCCCGCGTGGAGATGGAGGGGAATTTCGCCCGCGGTTCCTACTGGATGGATTTCTCGACCACCGACTACCGCATGCTGCTCGACGGGCAGCTGCGGCCGGCCGACATCAACGGCTGGTTCAACGGCGACTGGTGGCTGAACTTCTGGCACGCCCGCTTCGCCTTCCCCGTCGCCCCGCCGACCGCGGAGATCGACCTGACCGGCCGCTGGCGTGATCCCAGCCGCACTGTCTATTTCGGCCGCAGCGACGCCCGCGACGCCACCGTCTGGAACGGCGACTTCGAGCAGACGCACGCGGTGGTCTTCGTGCGGCCCAATTTCGCCCATGGTCTGGCCCTCGCCGCCACGCGGGCGGGCGGGCAGCAGGCCCTGGCGGGCACCTTCAAGCGTTTCGCCGAGCCGGGCGCGGCCGGCGTGGGCCGCTTCGAGTTCGACTTCGAAACCAACGCCGATCCCACCGTCCTCGGCCGCATGCTCGAGGGCCAGGCGGACGACGTGCTGGCGAGCCTGCGTTTCACCGCGCCGCCGCAGGTGCATGCCTGGGGCACCATCAGCGCAAGCGCCAATTACCGTTTCACCGGCTCGGTCGGAAGCGCGTTCCACTATTACGGCTTCCCGCTCGACACCGCGCGGGTCAGCGGCGGCGTCACCGGCAACGAGGTGCGGCTCGATACGATCGAGTTCACCACGGCGGGGGGCAAGGGCTCCGGCAAGGCCGCGGTCTACGGCCCGGCGGACTACCGCCGGCTCGGTTTCGACCTGTATATCAACGGGGCCGACTTCGCCCGCTCTCTCCGGGCCGTCGAGGAATACCAGGCCAACCTCACCGGCGAGAAATCGGCCTCCGTCACGGAGAGCAAGTTCATGCAGCGCGCCGCGGGCGGCAAACTCGACGTGGGCCTGTCCGCCACCGGCCAGCCCGGCGAGATCGCGACCTTCACCGGCGGGGGCAACGCCGCGCTCACCGGCGCCGACCTCGGCGAGATCCACCTCTTCGGCCTGCTCTCGCAGGTGCTCAGCGGGCTGTCGCTGAATTTCTCCTCCCTCAAACTCGACGCCGCGCACAGCAGCTTCCGCCTGGACGGCGGCCGCCTATATTTTCCGGACCTGAAGGTCACCGGCCGCAGCGCCGTGATCGACGCCCGCGGCAACTTCACCCTCGCCACCAACGCGCTCGACTTCACCGCCCGCCTGAAGCCCTATGAGGAAAATCGCAACCTGATCACCGGGGTCATCGGCCTCGTCATCAACCCGATCACGAGCATCCTCGAACTCAAGCTCACCGGCCCGATCGCCAAACCCGACTGGTCCATCTTCGTCGGCGGCTCCGCCACCCAACCCGACTCCGTCGCCCCCGCCGTGAAAATCTCACCCGATCCCGTGCCACCCGCCTTCCCGGACAAACCCGTCCCGCCAAAGGGTTAACGTTATTGGCGGGTGGCGACCCGGGCTTATCCCGATCAGCCTAGGTGGAAACCCCTAATTACCATTGCCAGCGGAATGGCGCCTCCCTAGCAAACTGAGTCGTACCCCATGCCGCCCCCATCGAGTCGACCCCGGCAAAGCCTGCTGTCCTACGGCTACTTGACGCCATTCGCGGCGGTGGCGCTTTATGGCCTGCTCGGTCTCTGGGGTTGGCGCAGCGGCAGCCTCAGCCTGGTGCAGCCGCGCTCCTACGACGCCGCCCTGCCCGCCAATGCCTGCGTCTGCCTCATGCTTATCGGTCTGGCGCCCGGCGCGCTCGCCTTCGGCTGGCGGCGGACCGGTCTGGCGCTCGGGTTGCTCGCCTCGATCGTCGCCTGGGCCACGCTAATCCAGAACCCGCTCAAGCTGGATCTCGGCATCGACGACCTGCTCGTGAACCACGAGTCCGTCATCGCCGGGCCGAATGTCGCACGTATGCCCGCCGCCCTTTCGTTCGTGCTGATGGCCGGCGGGCTCCTCTTCACCTGGCTGGCCGCCCGGCCTGGCGACCGGCGCCGCCCGCTGCTGCTCGCGTTGATCGGGTCCTTCGCCGCCGCCTACGGCCTCACCGGCCTCGCGGCCTACCGCACCGGCCTCAATGGCGTCGAACTCTGGCAGACCTACGCGCGCCTCGGCCCGCACACCGCGCTCCTCCTCATCATCCTCGGCCTCGCCCAGATCTGGCTCGCCGCCCGCGACAACCCCGAGGGCCTCGGCGCCGGCCCGCGCTGGCTCTGGCTCCCCGTCGTCGCCTGCACCCTCACGGTCACCTTCACCTTCTGGGTCGCCCTGCGCCAGCGCGAGCTCGGCTACACCAACAGCACGACCCAGCTCACGATCAACAACATCGCCGCCCTCTACAGCGGCGAGTCCGAGGCCAACATCGAGAGCCTCGCCCGCCAGGCCCGCCGCTGGACCCGCGCCGATATCACGCAGGCCGCGTGGGAGGCCGAGGTCGCCGAATACCTCGGCGATTTCGGCAGCTACCGCTCCATCCAGTGGGTCGACGCCCGCCTGCGCACCCGCTGGTTCTGGCCGCGCGCGGGCAATGAGGACGCCCCGTCCTTCGACCATGCCGGCCATCCCCTGCGCCGCGCCGCCGTCGAGTCCGCACGCCGCACCTACACCTGCGCCATCGCCGCCCCGCTCGAGCCGCCGCTCCAGTCTCCCACCTTCGCCGCCTACCTCCCCGTCGCTACGGTCGGCCCCGACGCCGGCTTCATCGTCGGCGAGTTCTACTACGACAAGTTCTTCGACCAGATCGACCGCCGGCTCAACCTCTCCCGCCGCTACCAGGTCAGCGTCACGCTCGAGAACGCCGCCGCCCCGGCCGGCGCCGACCGCCACGTCAGGGTCTACGAGTCGATGACCCCCGACGAGGTGATCGACGAGCGCTACCGCCAGTCCGCCGATTACCACATCCTCAACCAGCGCCTCACCATCACGCTGGCGCCGCGCCCGGTCTTCCTCGCCGGCAACCGCCAGTTCCTACCCGAGGTCGCGCTCGCCGCCGGCCTCGGGGCCAGCCTGCTCTTTGGCCTCGTCGTCAACCTCGCCCAGTCGGCCCGCCGGCGCCAGCGCGCCGCCGAGCACACCAGCGCCCAGCTGCGCGTCGAGAACGAGGAGCGCCGCCGCGCCGAGGACCGGCTCAAGATCGCCGACGAACGCCTCAACCTCGCGTTCGACTCCACCCAGGTCGGCGTCTACGAATGGGATGTCGAGACCGACCAGGTCTATTGCACCCCGAGCATCTGGAAGCTCATCGGCTACGACCCGGCGGAGATGCCGGCCACCGGCTCGGGCTGGCTCAACCTGCTCCACGGCGAGGACCAGCCCGCCGTTCGCGCCGTCATCGACGCCCACTTCCGCGGCGAGACCCCCTTCATCGAGATCGAGCACTGCGTGCTCCACAAGTCCGGCGACTGGCTCTGGATCGCCCTGCGCGCCAAGTGTACGTCCTTCACCGCCAACAAGCAACCGCGCCGCGTCCTCGGCACCATCCAGAACATCAACGCCCGCAAGCGCGCCGACGAGGCCCTCCGCCTCAGCCAGGCCGAGAGCCGCAAGCTCTCCCTCGTCGCCAGCAAGACCGACAACGCCGTCATCATCACCGACCCGCTCGGCCACATCGAGTGGGCCAACAGCAGCTACTCCCGCCTCACCGGCCGCCGCCTCACCGAAGTCCACGGCCACCTGCTCACCGAGGCTCTCGCCAGCCCGGACTCCGACGCCGGCGCCGTCGGCCGCATCAGCGCCGCCCTCGCCGCCCATCAGCCCATCACCACCGATGCGGTCCAGCTCGCCACCGACGACCGCCGCTTCCACGTCCACCTCGACGTCCAGCCCGTGCTCAACGATGACGGCGGCGTTGAGAACTTCATCGCCATCGAGACCGACATCTCCTCGCGCGTGGAGACCGAGCAGCAGCTCCGCCGCGCCAAGGCCGAGGCCGACGCCAACTCCCGCGCCAAGTCCGAGTTCCTCGCCTCCATGTCGCACGAGATCCGCACGCCGATGAACGGCGTCATCGGCATGACCAGCCTCCTCCTCGAGACGGACCTCTCCCCCGAGCAGCGCGATTACGTCAGCACCATCCGCACCAGCGGCGACTCCCTCCTTTCCATCATCAATGAGATCCTCGACTTCTCCAAGATCGAGTCCGGCAAGATGGAACTCGAGAGCCAGCCCTTCGAGATTGCGCAATGCGTCGAGGAGGCCATCGACATCTTCTCCGCCCAAGCGGCCGCCAAGGGCCTCGAGCTCGCCTACGTCATCGACCCCCTCGTGCCGGCCTGCGTGCTCGGCGACATCACGCGCCTCCGCCAAGTCCTGGTGAACCTGATGAACAACGCCGTGAAGTTCACCCCGGCCGGCTCCGTCACCCTCGAGGTCACCGCCGATGCCGCCACCACCGGCCGCCCCGCCGACGAGAAAATCCTCCTCGATTTCTACATCACCGACACCGGCATCGGCATCCCGGCCGACCGGATGGACCTGCTGTTCAAGCCGTTCAGCCAGGTCGATGCCTCCACCACGCGCAAGTACGGCGGCACGGGCCTCGGCCTCGCCATCTGCGACCGCCTCTGCCAGCTGATGGGCGGCAACATCGATGTCACCAGCACGCCCGACCGGGGCTCGCGCTTCCACTTCTGCATCCAGGCCACCGTGGTCGACGTGACCGACGGCAACACTCCGCCGCTCTTCGGTTCCCTGCCGGCCGGCTGCCGGGTGCTGGCCGTGGACGACCTGACGGTCAACCGCACCGCCCTCGACCATTATCTGCGCGGCTGGCACCTGGTGCCCGTGCTCGCCGCCGACGGCCCCACCGCCCTGCGACAGGCCGCCCTCGGGCCGCTTTCCGCCGCCATCATTGACGAGGGGCTGCCCGGTGGCCTCTCGGGCCTCGAACTCGCCAGCGAGCTGCGCGCGCTCTACCCGAAGCTGCCGGTCGTGCTCCTCACGCCCGCCACCACCACGACCCGCCGCACCGAGAGCAGCGACCCGCTGCTCCTCCGCCTGGCGAAGCCGATCAAGCCTTATCCCCTGCACGATACCCTCCGGCGCATCATCACCGAGCCCGGCCCGGAAGCCGGCGCAGGCACCTCCAACACCGGCGTCGCCATCCGCCTCGCCGATACCCTGCCCCTCGACATCCTGCTGGTGGAGGATAACCCCGTGAACCAGAAGGTCGCGCTCCGCTACCTCGAGCGCATGGGCTACCGCGCCGACGCCGTGGGCAACGGCCTGGAGGCCGTTCACGCCATGCGCGAGCGCAACTACCACCTGCTTATCATGGACGTCCAGATGCCCGAGATGGACGGCCTCGAAGCCACGCGCCAGATCCGGGCCATCATCTCGCCCGAGCGCCAACCGGTCATCATCGCCCTCACCGCCAACGCCATGACGGGCGACCGCGAGCGCTGCCTCGACGTGGGCATGAACGACTACATCACGAAACCCGTGAAGATCGAGGAGCTCCAAGCCGTCATCTCCCGCCACTTCGGCCCGAAAGCGTAAGGTGGAACGCGACCTCCGGGCGCGTTGTTGGAGGGTCCAACTCCAACTGGGCCGTTTGATTGGAGGGTCGGGCTCCCGCCCGACCGCGACTGTGGGAGGGGCTTTACGCCCCGACTGCTTCGGCTTTGGGGCACATTTTGTCGGGGCATAAAGCGCCTCCCACACTGAAAGGTGGTCGCCGATTTCCACGGCGGCGAGAGGGACGTCGACATGATTCTGACTTCAGCCACATTTGGGTTCCCACCCCTCACCGCAGCGCGCACACTCCGCGTATGCCCACTCCCTGCCTCCGCCTGGCTGTTCTCTGTCTTCTGTCCTCCGTCCTCGGTGTCGCCCCGGCGACCGCCAAGATCACCGCCTACGTCGGCGGCCGCCTGATCGACGGCTGGGGCGGCGCCCCGGTCAACAACTCCGTCATCCTCGTCGAGGACGCGCGCATCAAGGCCGTCGGCACCGCCGAGACCCTCCCCGTCCCCGCCGGCGCCGAGGTCGTCTCCCTCGCCGGCATGTCCGTCCTCCCCGGCCTGTGGGACAACCACGTCCACACCATGCTGCTCGGCCATTCCGACTACACGCACTGGGACAAGACCTACCCCGCCCGCTTCGAGAAGGAGATCATGCCCGCCGCCGCCCGGCAGCTGCTGCACGCCGGCGTCACCTCCGCCCGCGACCTCGGCGCGCCGCTCGACGCCAGTATCAACGTCCGCAACCGCATCGCGCGGGGTGAGATTCCCGGCCCGACGCTTTACGTCTCCGGCCCCTTCCTCCAACACGAGGCCTACCCGGGCACCGAGGACTTCCGCTGGGGCGTCAAGGGCGCCGCCGACGCCCGCGCCAAGGTCAAGCGCCTCGCCGAAGCCGGCGTGAACATCATCAAGCTCATCGACCAGGACCAGATGACCGGCGAGGAGATCGCGGCCATCGTCGACGAGGCCCACCAGAACAAATTGCCGGTCGTCGCTCACTCCCACCGTCCCGACGAGATCCGTCTCGGCCTCAAGTATGGGGTGGACTGCTTCGAGCACACCGGCCTCGCCACCGCCCCCGGCTATCCCGACGACGTCCTCGCCGCCCTCAGGGAACGCACCGCCAAGATGTCCCTCGGGCCGCTCTACTGGACCCCCACCATCGAGGGTTTCTTCAATTACGAATACCACGTCGCCAACCCGATGCACATCGAGGATACCGCCTGGCAGGCCGGCGTCCCGGCCGACATCGTCGCCGATATCAAGCAGTCCCTGAAGAATCCCGGGTGGCTCGCCTATTATCAGATCACCCCGCTCCGCGCGAAGACCAGCGCCGCCAAGTTCAAGCAGCTGCAGGAGGCCGGTGTCGTCCTCCTCATCGGCACCGACTCCGGCATCCCGATGAAATTCCACAACCAGTCCACCTGGCGCGAGCTCGACATCTGGGTGAACAAGCTCGGCGTCGACCCCATGACCGCCATCCGCGCCGCCACCTACTGGCCCGCCGTCGCCATGAAGGTGGACCAGGACTACGGCACAATCCAGGCGGGCAAATTCGCCGACCTCATCGCCGTGAAGGGCGACGTCCTCCGCTACATCGACCTCCTCCAACGCGTCGACCTTGTGATCAAGCACGGCAAGCGGGTTAAATAATTCATCCTGCCATTCAATCGGTTTAACGCGGAGATCGCAGAGCCCGCTGAGAAATTCCGCATCATTCATCCGGCCTTTCTCCGCAGCCTCCGCGCGCTCCGCGTTTAATTTCTTATACCAATCTCCCTTGGTTTTTACCCCAAGGGCGCAAAGAGCACAAAGAAGCAGATGGAAGACAGGGACGATCTTGGCGATCTTTGCGGTCTAGGTGTGAAGTGCCGAAGCTTGGGGCGATTGGTATTACATCAGTCTTATTAAACTCTCGATCTCTCCCAACCTCGCCGGATCCTCGGCGAGGTTTTTCATTTCCAACGGATCCTGCTCCAAATCGAAATACAACCACGGCGTTCCGTCCGCCTTCCGCACCAGCTTGTGCTTCGCCGAGCGGAATCCCCGCCACGCCACCGGGCACTGCAGCGCGATTTCCGTCGCCGCCGGCATCGAAATGGCCGCGCTGTCGCGCTTGCTGTGCCACTCGCGCCCCTCCGCCCAAGCCACCGCCATGTGGGACAAATCCACCAGACTCACCGGACTGCTGTCCTCACGCCTTACGCCTCCAGCCTCAGGCCTCCGAATCAGCAACGGCACGCGCACTGATTCCTCATACGGCCACGCCTTCCGAAATAAGCCGTGGGAGCCATGCATATCCCCGTGCACCGACGTGAACACGACGATCGTTTCCGCCAGATCCACCTCGGTCAGCAATTTCCCGATGGCCCGATCCGTCGCCTCGATGTGCGCATAATATCCGGCCATTTCTTCCCGCGCCTGTTTCTCGACATCGCCGCCCACCGGCACATTCCCCCGCAGTTTCAATTCGCCCGGTCTCACTTCGGCCACATGCGGCGCAAACGCATGATAAGGCGGATGCGGCGCCTCTAAACTGACGACACAGAAATACGGCTGCCCTCCTGTCTGTCTCCCCGCTCCGTGCTCCCTGCTCCATGCTCCCACCCTTTGGGCGAGCACGTCCGCCTGATAACCCTTAAAATGCTTCGGCTGCGGCAGTCGCGTGCCATGCAACCATGGATCATTGAGCAAGAAACCGCTCTCGAAACCTTCCCAAAATTCAAAACCCCCGCGCCGCTCCGGCGGCACGATCATTTTCGCATGCCCCTCGCCGACGAGCGGTGCCGAACGATCCCGCTCCGCCAGGTGCCACTTCCCAAACCACGCCGTCGAATATCCGCGATCCTTCAAAGCATGCGCTATCGTTCGCCCAGGTGGAACCTGCGCTCCGCGCAGGTTTTCCCTCTCCGCATACACCGGCAGCGGATCCCAATATCCGCTCACCCCATTCTCCGGACAAAGCCTCCCCAGCAGCAACGCCGCCCGCGCCTGTGGCCCGAGCGGATGCGGCGTGACGGCCTGCGTGAAATTAACCGCCTCGCTTGCCAACCCATCGAGCCAGGGCGTCCGGGCATTCACATCGCCCGCATACCCTGTCGCCATCGCCCGCCATTGTGTGGTGACAATCCACAGGATATTGGGTTGGGCAGCCATGCTGAAGGGTTAGCCACAAAAAGCACAAAGGGCTACAAAAGCGAACCCTGCTTTAATTTCATGCAGGTGGCGTGAGCCAGCGAGCTTGCTCGCGCTCTGGAGCGCCCGCCAACTGGCTGACCTACTGTCGCACCTAACCCAAGTTCGTCAGTTCGCTTGAAGCGCGAAAATACTTTCAGAGGAGAGTCCGCGGCGGGCGCCGTGCGGCTACGAGGGAGACCGAGTTGCGCCGCGCGTGTTATAAGACGTCATGTCTTGACTCTTGACAAAGCGGTCTGCCCACTCTGACGATCCTGCGTGCCAAGACCATTACGGATCGAATACGCCGGAGCGTGTTACCATGTGATCAACCGGGGGAACTACCGGCAGCATCTCTTCAAGGGGCGGGGTGCGGCGGAGGCCTTTGAGCGGACG
>Ga0163150_10001191_pt1 | contig 45368 bp, 41 predicted proteins | sample OliLakLV19P2IB_FD_148628 | JGI IMG/M metagenome (GOLD analysis project Ga0163150, IMG submission 148628) | Freshwater microbial mat bacterial communities from Lake Vanda, McMurdo Dry Valleys, Antarctica - Oligotrophic Lake LV.19.P2.IB | ecosystem: Environmental > Aquatic > Freshwater > Lake >... | reverse complement strand
TTGGCCGCACTGGCGCCTTGGCGCGGCGATAGCCGGGCGGCGCCGAAAACGCGCACATCTTCCCAATCGTCCGCGGATCCTTGCCGAACCTTTTGGCCGCCTCACGCCGCGAAAGACCCTCGACAAATACGGCCCGGCGCACGGCTTCGTAGCTTAACACCTTGTACATCCCCGGCCTCTCGAACCGCAAAACCGGCCGAAAGGATTAATGGCGAGGTATTTTTACTCCGCCCGCGGACGACAAAACGACGCCGCTTAAGTGATGTAGTTTTGCACCGGCGCGCACAGCTGTTCGGTAACTTCGGCATCGCCATTGGCGCCGGCATCATCAACACCATTTTCACCGCCTTCATTGGCGCTGTCGTGCTGCTGCTTATCGTGCGCGTTATCAAGCGCGCTTAGGTGGCCGAGGGTGATCCGCCAGCACGTCATGGAAGACTTCACTTCGCTGCCGACTTTCCCCGCCGCGTTGAACTGAACGCAACGAACCGGCCTACCGCGCGAATATCTCGCGGATGCAGCAAAGGATATGCACGCCTAAAGCGCGCATATCCTATCAATCGCGTGCGTTCCGGTGATCGTAGGGGCATCTTCAAACGCACCTCGGCGAGGGAGGCTGCCCTATGATCACATCAGAAAATCAAGCTGCCATCACCACATGGCTCCAAAACGACGCGCCCAAGATCCTCTTGGCGCTTGTCATTGTCGTCATCGCGCATTTCGCGGCGAAGGCAGTGAAGTGGGCGATTGCGAAAGCGGTCGACCGCATTCCATTCTTTGCGCGCCGCGACGGCGCGGGCTCAACCGGCGTTCGGCCTGCAGTTGATGTAGGCGAGCGTATCGGCGAGGTCGGCTACTGGCTGGTTTGGCTCTTGGGCCTGATTGCCGCGCTCAACGTGCTCGGGCTTAGCGCTGTCGTGGCGCCGCTCAACGGCATGGTCAGCGAATTCTTGCACTATCTGCCGTCGATCGTCGGCGCAGCGCTGATTTTCTTTATCGGTTTTGTGCTCGCTACGGTCGTACGCCGCATGGTGGAAGCAACTGTTGAAGCCGTCGAACTCGATCGCCGTCTGATTGATGCGGGCCTCACGCACACGCCGAAAGGTCCAGGTCTTGCGCGCCTACTGGGCCTGCTGGCGTTCACGCTGATTATCATCCCCGTCTCGATAGCGGCGCTGCAAGCGCTGAACATCACCGCGATCTCTGATCCGGCGACGGCGATGTTGAACGGCATCTTGTTGACGATCCCGCGCGTTATCGGCGCGGCGCTGATCATCTTTATCTCATACCTAATCGGCCGTTGGGTGATGACATTGATCGAGGAGGGGCTGAAAGCGATCGGCTTCGACGACATCATATCGAGCATTGCCAATGCCGAACCGATCCGCGTTGGCCGCGAGAAGATGGATTTGACGCCTGGCGTTGAAACCATCAACTTCTCCAAGTTTCCACCATCGAAGATGATCGGGCTCGCGGTGCTGATTGGCATCGTGCTGTTCGCTGCTGTTGAAGCGGCGCGCTTGCTCGCATTTGTCGCCATGGCGGACATGCTTGCTCAGGTCGTCCAGCTCGCTGGCAAGGTGCTTTTCGGCGCCGTGATCATCGCGCTCGGCATCCTGTTGGCGAACATTCTTGCCGCAGCATCGTCACGTGATGGCAAGCCCTCGTCCGAGATCATCTCGACGATGGTGCGCTGGGGTGTGATTGCTTTGGCAACGGCGGTTGGCCTGTCCTTCATGGGGCTCGCCAACAACATCATCGCGCTCGCCTTCGGCCTGATCCTGGGTTCGGTGGCGGTTGCGGTGGCGATCGCCTTCGGCGTCGGCGGCCGCGATGCAGCCAAGCGTATGCTGGATCGCTGGGCGGACGGCTCGTAACGCTGACATAACGTACTGAAAACATGAGAGCCGCCGGGTCCTGCCTGGCGGCTCTTTTGGTATCAGCCATCCGCATTCGATGGTTTGCAAGCCGCCACCGGCTTTGCTAAACCGCGCCCGCCTACCAAGGAGCGTTGCGACGGCCCCCTTCTTTGAGAAGGTCGGCCGCCAGGCTTGGCAGGTGCTTTCCTTTTTGGAAAACGACGCTCGCGATCTCTCGAAGGAGGGCGCGCGATGAGCGCTACAGATTACGTCGTACGTGACATGAGCCTGGCGGCCTGGGGCCGCAAGGAAATCGAAATCGCTGAAACCGAAATGCCGGGCCTGATGTCCCTGCGTGAGGAATACGGCGCCAAGAAGCCGCTGAAGGGCGCGAAGATCGCCGGCTCGCTTCATATGACGATCCAAACCGCCGTGCTGATCGAGACGCTGCAAGCACTTGGCGCCGACGTGCGCTGGGCGTCGTGCAACATTTTCTCGACGCAAGATCACGCTGCCGCCGCGATTGCGGCCAAGGGCACGCCGGTGTTCGCCACCAAAGGCGAAACCTTGATGGAATATTGGGACTACGCCCACCGCATCTTCGAATGGGCTGGCGGCGGTTACGCCAACATGATCCTCGACGATGGCGGCGACGCGACTTTGCTTTGCGTGCTTGGCCCGAAGGCCGAGAAGGATGCTTCGATCCTCGACAAGCCGTCCAACGAAGAAGAAGAGGCGCTCTTCGCCACCATGAAGCGCTACCTGAAAGAAAAACCGGGCTTCTACTCAGCGATCCGCGACGCCGTGAAGGGCGTGTCGGAAGAAACCACGACTGGCGTCCACCGTCTTTATGAAATGGCCAAGAAGGGCGATCTGCCGTTCCCCGCGATCAACGTGAACGACAGCGTCACCAAGTCGAAGTTCGACAATCTCTACGGTTGCCGTGAATCACTGGTCGACGCGATCCGCCGCGGCACCGACGTCATGCTCTCGGGCAAGGTTGCGGTCGTTGCCGGCTACGGCGATGTCGGCAAGGGTTCGGCTGCATCGCTCCGTCAAGGCGGCGCGCGCGTGAAGGTTACGGAAATCGATCCGATCTGCGCGCTCCAAGCTGCGATGGAAGGCTATGAGGTCGTCACCATGGACGAAGCGGCGGCGCACGCCGATATCTTCGTCACCGCGACCGGCAACAAGGACGTCATCACCGTCGAGCACATGCGGGCGATGAAGAACAACGCCATCGTCTGCAATATCGGCCACTTCGATTCAGAAATTCAGGTCGCTGGCCTGAAGAACTTCAAGTGGGACGAGATCAAGCCGCAGGTTCATCACATCGAGTTTCCGAACGGCAACAAGATTATCCTTCTCTCGGAAGGCCGTCTTGTGAACCTCGGCAACGCGACGGGTCACCCGAGCTTCGTGATGTCGGCTTCGTTCACGAACCAGACGCTCGCGCAAATCGAGCTTTGGACGAACGGCAAAGCCTACAAGAACGAAGTCTACACGCTGCCGAAGCACCTCGACGAAAAGGTTGCGACGCTTCATCTCGAAAAGCTCGGCGCCAAGCTCACCAAGATGAGCAAGGAACAGGCCGACTATATCGGCGTGCCGACGACAGGCCCATTCAAGCCGGACCATTATCGCTACTAAGCTAAGGCGGCCCCTCGAAAGAGGGGCCGTTCCACTTCTGGCGTCTGCATTTCCACCGGCCGTTACGCTGAAGCCGCGCTCAGCCGTTGCGCTGAACCTGTGCGGCGTGCATTGAGGCGGGGGACAATCAATGCTTATCCGCACCACCCGCACGCTTTCGACGTGGGCGTTACGCGCGCTCTTTTACGCCGTTTTGTTCGGCGTGGTTGTCATTGCGCACCTCGGCATTAGCGGCGCGTTGCGGGCGCAGGGCTGGGACAGCGGGACGTCGCTGCTCGTCGCCGGCGCTGCCGTGCTGGTTTTGGTGATCCTTCTGACAAACGCCGCCGAATGGCTGCGCGATCGCCTGCGTGAACGGCGCGAAATGCAGCGCGTGCAGCAGCGCCTGCCTAGCGGCCCGTGTTGCGTTATCTGGCGTGCACCGGAGGAAAAATCCGTGCGCCAACTCATCGACGAGGAGGGCGACGATCATTCGGACATGCCCTGGGACGTCGCGGGCCCATTGCGTGCGCGGTATCCGCGCCTCGCGCGCCGTCTTGGCATCGAGGGGATTGCCATTGCCGAATTTGAGGTCGGCGCCGATGGCCGCGCCAAGAACATCAATTGCGTCAATGCCTGGCCTTCGGACGTGTTTTACGACGCTGCGCGCGAAGCCCTGGAGCATGCGCGCTTCCAGCCCAAGGATGTCCACGTCCGTTACGGCGCTAGCTACAAGATGCCGTTCGTCTTCCGCATCTCGGGCGCCTCGAAAGCGCGCGATAGCGGCCGCCGCGCGCAGACGCTTCGTCCTACTCTGGTCGCGGCGCAGCAGGCGGTGGAGAAAATCAGAAGCGGTCCGGCCTGATTGTGGCGCAACCTGAGCGCAAGACGCATGCGTGCGGCCAACCTCCGCAGCGGAATGACCCGCTCCAGCATTGACGCGCGAACGTTAACCAATTGAATTTTCTTAACTTAACCGCTCATTCACCCTTTTAGCCTTTTGTTAACGCTTCCGGACAGCTGCGTGCGTGCAAAGGCGCGCGCAAACCGGGAAACTAGCCCTTGGGGCTCGGCGATTCGTTTCGCCGAAATGAAATGGACTTAGGGGTCGGCATTGGACGGAAGCTTGCTCGTAGCGGCTGGCTCTGCCGCAATTGCGATTGCGGCGTTGCTTTGGGCGATGCGCGTCACAGAAGGCGCGCGCGGCGGCGTTGAGGCGTGGAAGAAGCGCGCTCGCGAGCTTGAGGACACCGTTGCCTGGGCCGACGCTGTTTTCGGCGCGCACCCTGGCGTCGTGCTGATCTGGGAAGACACTCTCGCTGACAGCGAGACTGATTGGGGCAAGCCGCGCATCTACGGCAGCCCGCTGGCGCTCGCCTCGTTGCTGCGTTTCTCGGGGACGGCCATCGCTGCCGAGCCGTCCATCCGTATCTTGCAGGGCCTCTCAAGCTTTGACGCGCGCGGCGCGACGGGCGTGATGACGCGCCTTGCCCCGGCGTTGCAGCGCTTGCGGCGCGAGGGCGCGCCGTTCTCACTCACCATTTCCACGCCGGACGGCATTTACGTTGAAGTCGATGGCCGCACGGCTGGGGCGCGCGCCGTTGTGTGGATTCTCGACGCCAGCGTGCGCGGCGTCGAAGAGGGCGGCGCTGGCGGCCGCATCGATGGCGCCACCGAAGTCATCGCCCGCGATCCCGCCGCGTTCCTCGAAATGTGGAACGAAGCGCCGTTCATGGCGTGGCGCGTTGATGGCGGCCTGAAACTGCAATGGGCCAACCCGAACTATTTGAGCGCGCTGGAAGCGAAATCGCTGAGCCAAGCGGTCGATCGCAACCTGCAGCTCGACCAAGGCGCGACCGACTTGGCGCGCAAAGCGATCGAGACGGGCGAAGCAGTCGAGGAAACGCGCTCAGCTGTGGTTGGTGGCCAGCTCAGGACTTTGCGCTTGCGCGTCTCACCAGTCGCCGGCGGCGCTGCGGGTCTCGCGATCGACGTCACCGAAAGCGAAGCCGCCAGCGAGCAGATGACGCGTCAGCAGCGCGCGCATGACGAGACGCTGAACCACTTGGCCGAAGGCATCGCGGTCTTCGACCAAAGCAAGCGCCTCGTGTTTCACAACCGCGCGTTCGAGCAAATGTGGGCGCTCGATCCCGCGTTCTTGCAGGATCGCCCCTCGCACGCTGCGTGGCTCGATTATCTGAAAGAGAAGCGCAAACTTCCGGCGCACGCGAACTATGCTGAGTGGCGCGCGCGTGAGCTTGCGCTCTACCAAGAGCACGAAGATCTGCCGGAAGATTTCTGGGTGCTGCCCGACAGCCGGATGTTGCGGGTCGCCCGCCAGCCGCACCCCAGCGGCGGCATGCTGCTGATCTTCTCCGACATCACCAACGAAGTGTCGCTCAAGAGTTCCTACGATGCGCTGCTGCAAACGCAGAAGGCCGCACTCGACAAGCTGCACGAAGCTGTTGTCGTGTTCGGTCTCGACGGCCGCTTGAAGCTGCACAACGCCGCCTTCGGCGCGATGTGGAAACTTGAAGCCGGCGCGGTTGAGAACGAAATGGCGTTCGATAAGGTCGTCGGCGCCTGCGAGCATCTCTTCCACGACCGCGCGACCTGGGCGCAAGTTCGCGCTCGCATCACCGATCCCTCGCCCGAGGCGCGCACCGAGTTCCGCGGTGAAATGCGCCGCAGCGATGAGAGCGTGCTGAAATTCCTGACGCGTCCGCTACCGGACGGCGCCACGCTTGTCGCCTTCCAGGACATTACCGCCGATCGCCGCGTCGAAGACGCGCTGCGCGAGCGCGCGGAGGCGTTCGAGGAAGCTGATAAACTCAAGGGCCAGTTCGTCGAGAATGTCTCATACCAGCTCCGCAATCCGCTACAGGCCATCTACGGCAACGCTGAATTGCTCCAGCACAAAGTGTTCGGCCCGCTGAACGATCGCCAGGTCGAGCAGGTGGGTTCGATCATCGAAGCGGCTGGCTCGCTCTCGAAGCTCATCGACAACATTCTCGATGTCGCCATGGTCGAAGCCGGCAACGTCCAGCTCGATATCGCGCCGATGAATATCTACGAGACGATCGCCGAAAGCGTGCAGATGGCCGCGTCGAAGGCGCGCGACACTGAGGTGCCGATCAAGATCAAGTGCGATCCAAAGATTGGCGACATCGACGCCGATCCGAAGCGCATTACGCAAGTCATTGTGAACTTGCTCTCCAACGCGCTCCGCCACACCGAGCGCGGCGACACCATCACCGTCGCTGCCGAGCGCCTCGACGGCGTTGTGCGCCTCACCGTCGCCGACACGGGCAAGGGCATGGCCTTCGAGCAGCAAGCACGTGCGTTCGACAGCTTTGAGTCGGGCGATCGCCGCGGCGCGGGCCTTGGCCTCGCGCTGGTGCGGTCGTTCGTTGAGATGCACGGCGGTTGGGTTGCGCTCACGAGTGAGCCAGGCCGTGGGGTGACTGTGACGTGTCACCTGCCGGTGCACGCGCCGTTCGCTGGTCCGCCGCCAATCCCGCCGACACGCCAAGCGGCTTAAGCCAGCTGCTCGGCGATTTGCACGGCGTTCAGCGCTGCGCCTTTGAGGAGCTGATCGCCGCATACGAACAGCGATAGCGTTTTGCCCGAAGGGTCGGACACGTCGCGGCGGATACGGCCGACGAGGACATCCTCAATCCCGCTCGCCTCGACCGGCATTGGGAAGCGATTGGCTACTGCGTCATCGACCAAACGCACGCCAGGCGCGTGAGCCAGCACCTCTCGCGCAGTCTCGGGCGTCACCACCTGGTCAAACTCAACGCTCATCGCGATGCCGTGAGCGCGCAGCACGGGGACGCGCACGCACGTGATTGAGATACGCAGATCGGGGAGGTCCATGATCTTCCGCGTTTCGCGCATCACTTTGGTTTCTTCGCCGTTATAGCCAGTGTCTGGATCAATCGGTGTGTTGTGGCTGAAGAAGTTGAATGCGTAGGGGTGCGGCAGAACCTTCGGCTCGAACTTTTGTCCGTTGAGGTATGCCCGCGTGGACTCCTCCAGTTCACGCATCGCAGGCAGGCCCGCGCCAGATGCTGCCTGATAGCTTGCCGCGTGCACGCGTTCGATGCGCGCCACTCTGTGAAGTGGGGCAAGCGCCATTACCATGATCGCCGCGACGCAATTGGGATTGGCGATAAGGCGAGGGTGGTCGCTCAGAAGCGCGCCGTTCACTTCAGGCACAACCAGCGGGATGTCGTCCCGCATCCGGAAGGCGGACGAATTGTCGATCACCGTCGCGCCAGCCTCCATCGCCCGCGCCGCGCACTCAAGCGCAATGTCGGTATCGACAGCCAGAAGGGCGATATCGACGCCCGCAAAGTCGAAACCCTCTAGGGCCTTCAGTGTCACGTCCTGGCCCTTGAAGCGCACTGCCTTTCCGGCCGACGCAGCTGACGCCAACAGATGTAGCTCACCAACAGGAAAGTCGCGCGTCTCCAGGCACCGCAGCATCTCCGTGCCAACGGCGCCTGTCGCGCCGACGACGGCCACGTTCTTCGTCATTCCCAGAAGCTCCAGTTAGTCTGTCCGTCCGATCAGTGGCACGGCGCGGAAGGCGAGGAGTATTGCTATGCCGAGGGCGGGCCATTGCACCCAAAAGCCTTCGCCCGTCGCGATGTCGATTACAGCGAGGATCGCCAAGATCGCCGCGAACCGCTGCGCCGAACCAAACAAACGTGACCACGTCTCGCGCGGCTTGCCGGCTTTGCCCGCACGTTCCGGTGCACGTGCGGCGCGCGCATTGCGTACTTCGCTGCCAGCGGGCGCGACACTATAGACGCCAACAGTCTCTTCGAAATTCTTCGGCCGCTTCTCGCCCAAATATTCAAAGCCAACCGAAAGTTTCTTCTGCACCTGATCGTAGACTTGTTGCGAAATCAGGATGCCGCCGGGCTCGGCCATGCTCTGCAGGCGCGCCGCCAGATTGACGCCTTCGCCCAATAGATCGTCGCCATCGACCAGGACATCGCCGAGGTGGACGCCGATCCTGAACCGCAAACCATTTTGGGTGTCGGCGGCCAGTTCGTGTTGCACTTCTATGGCGCACTGGACGGCCTCAACAACGGATGGAAACTCCGCGATCAGCCCATCGCCGGCGGTGTTGGCGATGCGCCCATGGTGGCGCTCGATTAAGCGCGAGAACACGCTCCGCGCCGCGCGCAGGGCGCCAAGCGTGCCGACTTCGTCGGCCTCCATCACACGGCTATAGCCGTCGGCATCGGCCGCCAGAATCGTCGTCAGTTTGCGCTGAACCGGAGAAGACATGGCGCTACTCGTAGCGTCTCGCGCCGGTGCGACAACACCCAATTCACTCCCGGCGCGCGTGACAGCGCGGATGCCGGGCAGAAAGGCGGCGCGTCTGCCGCCGGTCGCCTCGTCGCGCGCAGCTGCGCGCTCATCGCGGAACACATCCGCAGCGCATCCAAACCCGGCTACGGCGACATCTCAGCGCTAGTATAGGGAGAGTCTCATGATTGATCCGAAAATGCGCCGCTTCGCGACGGCGCTCAGCTTCTTCCTTCTCGCGCCTATGCCGGCTGCGCTCGCGCAGACGACATCTGACATTGTTGTAACCGGCGTTCGCCCCGAGCAAACGCAGGCCTATGTCGAGCAGGTCACCGCTATCTCCCCGATGGCGGACCAGCTGCCGCGCTGGGACAGCATCATTTGCACCAGCATCGCGGGCATGCCCGCGCGCCAGGGTCAGTTCTTGGCTGATCGTATCGCGCAACGGGCGGCAAGCCTCGGCCTACGGCCGGGTGGTCCGGGGTGCCGCGCCAACGTTGCGGTGTTCGTGACGTCCGATTCAGATACGTTTGCCCGCCAATTGTTCGAGCGCGATCGCGACATGTTCGCGTATTACCAGAGCAACGACATCTCCACACTTGGTCAGACGGCGCTTGACGATTTCCTCAGCACGCCGCGTGCGGTGCGCTGGTGGCACGTGTCGCAGACCTACGGCGCGGATGGCATCGCGCTTTCGGGTGATTCCTCTATGGGCGGCTTGTCGAATGCACCGTCTGTGCGCGCGACTGGCACGCGCCTTAGCGGCAGCACGCGTGAAGACTTTACCCAGGCAATCGTGATTGTGGATGCACGACGGGTGCAGGGCGTGCAGCTCGCGGCTCTTGCGGATTACGTGTCCTTCGTTGCGCTGGCACAAGTCAACGCGCACGCCGCCACCGGGGCGTATCCGACGATACTCAATCTGTTCAACGGCGAACAAGCCAATGTCAGAGGCCCCGCATCGCTCACGCAATGGGATCAAGCCTATCTGGACGCGCTCTATAAGTCCGAACGCAACTCTTCGACCCAACGCCAGCAACAAGGCGAAATCGCCCGCCGCATGAACGGCAGCTGATCTGCTCAAAATGAACTCGGCAACGCCGCGGCCCACAAGCCGCGGCGTTTTTATTGCCGCGCGTAGTCGCGCACGATGGCCTCAAGAAAATCGCGGCCCTCATAAAGCGAGCGCACGCGGATTTTCTCATTCAAGCCGTGCGCGTTGCTTTCACCCGGGGCCGAGAACATGCCACTCATGCCGTAGGTTGGTATGCCAGCATTGTTGAGATAGCGGCCATCGGTTGCGCCAGGGGTCATCGTCGGGATGATCGGTATATCAGGCCACATGCGTTCCACTGCGCGTTCTACCGGCGCCAGTATTTGCCGCGTCAGGCGAGGCGGGCTTGAGCCGTCACGCCGGCGTACGATCTCGACGGCAATCTGCGGATCTCCGACAGCGCGCTCCAACTCCGCCTGCAACTCCTCCGGCGTATGGCCCTGGAGCACGCGGCAGGAGAGCGTCGCCACTGCGCGTTGGGGCAGTGCATTTGGCGCGTGGCCAGCGTCGAGCTGGGTCGCCACACAGGTCGTGCGCATGATTGCGTTGAACGAAGCATCGCGCGCCAGGGTGGTCGCAGCCTGCGCATCGTTGGGATTTCGTGCGATCGCCGTCATGGCTTCGCCGTTTGTCCCGCCTACGATCGGCGCCATGCGCTCAAAAAACGTGCGCGTGACTGGCGTGAGCTCAACCGGAAACTGATATTGCGCGAGCCGCTCCAGCGCTGCGCTCAGCCGATAGATTGCATTCTCCGGCACCGGCCGCGAGGAGTGGCCGCCAGGATTGGTGACGGTCAGCGTCATCACCTGATGGATTTTCTCGCCCGCTTGAATATTGAACGCGATCGGTTGGCTTTGCGGGGTCAGCATGCCGCCGGCGCCTTCATTGATCGCGAAGTCGGCCTGTATCCACGGGCGATGATGTTGAAGAAGATACTCGACACCGTTGACTCGGCTCGACGTCTCTTCGCCGCACGTTAGCGCCAACCTTATTGTGCGGCGTGGGCGAAAGCCTTCCTCGCGCAATCGCACCATGAGGTCCAAAAACGCCGCAGCCATTGCTTTATCGTCGGCTGCGCCGCGCGCGTAGAAGTAACCGTTTTCTTCGATCAGCGTGAAAGGGTCGCGCTCCCAATCTTCGCGCCGCGCATCGACGACATCGATGTGTGCAAGCAGCAGGATCGCTCGACTTGAGGAACCGCGCAGCACCGCAACAAGGTTGCCATCTTCGGGCGCACCATCCGGAATGATCACTTGCGCGTCACGCTCGGAATAACCGGCGTTGCGCAAATGGACGAGCATCGCGTTCACGGCGCGGGTGCAAGATCCGGTGCTTGGCGATGAGTCGATCTCGACCAGCTCCTCATAGATGGCGCGAAACCTGGCGCGGTCCGGCGTGAGTTCTTGCGCCATGGCGCTGCCGCCAAAGGCGGTGATCGTAAGTGTAAGGAAAAGCGCGCGCATTGAAGCCCCCAAAGTTGGAGGCAATGAACAAGCTTGGCGCTATCTGCGCAACCCCGCCGCGATCAAATCCAGCGGCGCACGCGCTTGCAATAGGCGTCGAATGTCTCGCCGAACTGGCGGCGCATCTTTGCTTCTTCGAACGGTATGAACGCCCAATTCGCCACGATGAACATCAGCGCCGGCGCCAGGAGCATGACTGGCCGCCCAAACCATAAGGCCCCGCCGACGCAGAACAACGTCATCGCCAAATACATCGGATTTCGTGTGATCTTGAAAATCCCGCCGGTCACGAGCGCGTTGTTCGTAGGCGAGTTCGGCAGCAATTGCGTGTTTGCGAAGCGGAATTGCGCCATCGCGCCAAACAGAATCGCGAGCGCTGCGATGATCACAATCAGACCAAACGGCCGCGTCGGCCACACAGGCAGCGCGTTCAAACCGGGAAGAAGGCTCAATCCGTATGTCGCCGCCAGCAGGAGCAAAGCCCAGAGCGGCGGCGGTACGTTGCGCACTTAGTGTTGGCTCTTCGGCAAACGTACGATCAGGCCATCCAACTCCGCCGAGATCTTGATCTGGCATGAGAGGCGCGAGTTATCTTCAACGTCGTTGGCGAAATCGAGCATGGATTGCTCCATCGAGTTCTGCTCGCCGGTTTTCGGCAACCACTCGGGATCGACGTACACATGGCAAGTCGCGCATGCGCACGCGCCGCCGCAATCGGCGTCGATGCCCGGTACGGCGTGCTTCACAGCGGCTTCCATCACCGTCTGGCCGTTGGGCGCGTCGACGACGTGTTCTTTGCCGTTGTGCTCGATGTACGTGATCTTCGGCATCTCAATCCTCAGCGCGCGCTCGCGACCAATTCCTTCATCGGCCGCGACATATCTTCAATAACATTCGGCGGAAGCGTTCGGTTGGTCTGGATCAGCAATTTCGCGCCCAGATACTCCGCCGGCCGATTTACCGCATCCACGGCAATCAGCCTTTCGCCCCTGTAGTAGAACGCCGCGAAGGCGCGGTCAGCCATGACGCCACGGAACACGACATGATCGTAGCCATGGAAGAGCCCAGCGATCTGCAGCTTCAGGTCGTACTGGTCCGACCAGAACCACGGCGCTTCTTCGGTGTGCTCCTTGCCGCCGGTGAGCGTGGCCGCGACAATCTTTGCGCCCTCGACCGCGTTGTGGACGCTTTCTAGCCGGGCCATGCGCGTTTCGTAGTGGACCATGGGGCGCGCCGCGCAGTCGCCGATGGCAAAGACGTTGGGGTCAGACGTGCGGCAGAAGCGGTCGGTTACGATGCCGTTGTTCACCGTCAACCCGCATTGCTCCGCCAGCGCCACGTCCGGTGTTACGCCGATGCCGGAGATGACCAGATCGGTGGGGAGTTCGGCGCCGTCGGTGAGGCCGACGCCGGTCGCCGTGTCTTGGCCTTTAATCAAAGCTGGTTGGCCGCCGAGCACGAAGCGCACGCCTTGGCGGGTGTGCTCATCAAGGAAGAAGCCTGCGACCTCCGGGCTCGTCACCCGCGCCAGCGGCCGCACTGCAGTTTCAATGACCGTGACATCCAGTCCGCATTGGCGCGCAACCGCCGCGACTTCGAGGCCGATATAGCCCGCGCCAATCACGATCAGCTTAGCGCCGGAGACAAAGCGCTCACGGACGCGGTCCACATCGGCCGCGGTGCGGAACAGGAACACGCCGTCGAGGTCGGCGCCGACCAGCGGCAGCTTTCGCGGTTTCGCGCCGGTTGCGAGCACCAGCGCGTCGTATGGCAACTCACGGCCACCCTCGACGCGCACCTTGCGGTTGGCGCGATCAATCCAAACCGCGCGTGTTTTGGTCAGCAGTGCGATGCGTTCGTCTGCGTAAATCGACGCCGGCCGCAGCATCAGCCGGTCAATGTCGATGTCGCCCTTGAGGTACGCCTTTGAGAGCGGAGGGCGCTGATAGGGCGCCACCGGCTCTTCGCCGATTAGAGTGATTTCGCCCTCAAATCCGGCTTGGCGCAGACGCTGCGCGGTCTCGCCGCCGGCTTGGCCGGCGCCGATGATGATCACGCGTCTGATTTCGCCCGTACTCACAGCGGCTTAGTGTTTGGAGCCTCTGCGGCTCACGCGCAAGGCGCCCTTGATGCCGCGCTGCCTGAAGGGCAGCATCCGCGCCCGTGAACACCCAGACCGCCTCTGATTCGCGCGCCATCGCGCTGCCGGACGCCGTATCGACGCACGCCCTCGGCCGTCGGCTCGGTGCTCGGATCGGGCCGGGCGACGTTATTTGCCTCAGCGGCAATCTGGGGGCCGGGAAAACGACGTTGGCGCGCGGGGCGATAGAGGCGTGGATGGGTCACCCCGAGGAGGCTCCCAGCCCCACTTATACCCTGGTGCAGACGTACGATGGCGAACGAGGCGAACTCTGGCATGTCGATCTCTACCGGCTGAAGCAGTCGGACGATGCTTGGGAGCTTGGCCTGGAGGACGCTTTCATGAGCGCGGCGTGTTTGATCGAATGGCCTGAACGGCTCGCCGGTCAGCTCCCGCGTGATCGTCTCGATGTGGAATTGAAGCCGGAAGGCGAGGGCCGCACCGCGTCGCTCACTGCCTATGGGACTTGGAGAGCAAAGCTTGGATCGATCTGAAGCGCTGGCGCGTCTCCTGCGCGAGACTGGCTTTGATAAGGCTGAACGCACGCCTCTGGCGGCCGACGCGTCTACGCGCCGTTACGAGCGGCTGCGCGACGGCGATCGCCGCGCGATGCTGATGGACGCGCCGCCCAGCGCGGAGAGCAAGCCGTGCCCGCCCAGCGCCACGCCGGCTGAGCGCCGCACCATGGGTTGGAACGCAACCGCGCGCCTTGCCGCCTCGCGTGTCGAAGCGTTCGTCGCGGTCGCCAATTATCTCGACAGCATCGGCCTCGCGCCGCCGAAGATTTACGGCGCAGATTGCGAAGCTGGCTACGCCATTCTCGAAGATTTGGGCGACGATCTCTACGCCAATGTCATCCCGCAGGGCATTGACGAGATCGCGCTTTATGAAGAAGCGGCGCGCGTTCTGGCGCATGTCCACCAATCGCCGCCGCCGCCAACGCGCCTCGAAGGCATCGGTAATGCTTCATGGCCACTGCTGGACTATGACGCGCTTGCGCTTGAAGTGAACGCAGACCTGTTCGTCGAATGGCTACCGCGCGCCGCTGATGTGCGCATCGATGATGCTGCCCGCGCGCGCTGGGAAAAAGTCCGTGACGGGTTAATCGTCAAAGCGCTTGGTTTCCCGCGCACCTTCACAATCCGTGATTATCACGCGGAAAATCTGCTCTGGCTGCCAAACCGCGACGGCTTGCAACGCGTCGGGCTCTTGGACTTCCAGGACGCCGTGCGCGGTTGGCGCGGCTGGGATTTTTCCATGCTGTTGCACGACGCGCGCCGCGATGTGAGCCGCGCCGCGCACGATGCGGCGGTCCGCGCTTACTTCGAAGCCAGTGGCGCCGGCGAAGCCGAGTTCCAACGCGAACTTGCCGTGCTCGGCGCCATTAACACGATGCGCATCCTTGGCATCTTCTCGCGCCTCACCTCGCGCGATAACAAGCCGCGCTATCTCGCGTTCATGCCGCGCATGTGGGCGCACCTCGGCCGCACGCTTGAGCATCCTTCGCTCGCCGACGCGCGTGATTTCGTTGAAAGCGTCGCACGTCCCTATCTGGAGAAGGCGGCTTGATCCCGCACACAGCCATGGTGCTTGCAGCGGGGCTCGGCACCCGCATGCGGCCGCTGACTAACGATCGCCCGAAGGCGCTTGTCACCGTGAAGGGCAAAACCCTGATCGATCACAACCTCGATCGGCTGGTTGCCGCCGGCGTGAAGCGCGCCGTCGTGAACGTCCATGCGTTCGCCGATCTACTCGAAGCGCACGTAAAACGCCGGACCGACATCGAGATCGTGATCTCCGACGAACGCGCCCAGCTTATGGAAACCGGCGGCGGTGTTCGTCAGGCGCGCCCGTTGCTTGGCGATGATCCGATCATCGTCTGCAACATTGATAGCGTGTGGGAGGAGTGGAACGGCGGCGCGATTGCGCGTCTGGCCTACAGCTTCAACCCTGCCAAAAGCAGCACAAAGCTGATGCTCGCGGCCCTGGATCAGTGTCTCGGCTTCGATGGCGCCGGCGATTTCTTCATAGACGAAGCCGGCAAGCTCACATTCCGCGATGATGCGCCAAGCACGCCATGGGCTTATATGGGCGTCTATATCACGGACCCAAAAGTCGTTGACGATGAACCGCTCGAGCCGTTTTCGATGACGCGTGTGTGGCGCAAGCTCGTTGCGGATGGCCGTCTCCACGGCGCGCCGCTCGGTGGGTTTTGGATGCACGTCGGTGATCCCGAGGCGCGCGCGCAAGCCGAAGCACGATTGGCGGCCGCGGCGCCTAGCGCATGAGTTCGCTCTCGCTCGGGCTGCCTGAACCTTTGTTCGGCGGCCCGGCGCCGCGACTGCGCGCGATCCCGGCGTCCGAGCCATTTCTTGATCTTTTGGCCGAAGCGATGATCGCCGCCCTGAAACGCGACGATGATCCGTTCGCGCTTGTCGATGCGTTGGTGCTGCTGCCGAACCGCCGTTCCGCGCGCGGCCTGATCGACGCGTTCGCGCATCGCTTAGGCGGCGCGGCATTGCTGCCGACTATTCGTCCGCTTGGCGATCCTCATTCCGATGACGACCCCAACATTTGGGGCGCCGATCCGATCAGCGCCGACATTTTGCCGCCGATCGACAAGATGCAGCGGCGTATGCAGCTGGCGTCGCTCATTCGCCGGCGCTCTATAAACGAAAACGGCGTTGATGATCCCGCACGCGCCATCGCGTTGGCCGATGAACTCGGCAAGCTGCTCGATAGCGCGGCAACTGTAGATCACGTTGATTGGAAAAAACTGCCAAAGCTGGTCGATGAAATCGATCTAGCGCGCCATTGGCAAAGCTCTGCCGCCTTTCTCGATATCATCGCGACCTTCTGGCCGGCCCACCTGAAAGACGAAGGCGTCAGCGATCCGGCTGAACACGGCGCAGCGCTTCGCCGCGCGCTCGCCGTGCGCTGGAAAGCTGATCCGCCGAATCGTCCGATCATCATTGCTGGCTCTACCGGCTCGCAATCGACAACGCGCGAGCTGATGAAGATCGTCGCGCGCTTGCCGAAGGGCGTCGTCGTGCTGCCGGGCATCGACGTCGATCTCGACAGCGATAGCTGGCGTCTCATCGGTGATCAGCATCCCCAACACGCGCTGAAGCACACGCTCGCGGCGCTTGGCGTTGAGCGTCATGCGGTGCCGATGCTCAAGTTCGAGAACGAGCAAGGCCGCGCACGCCGTGTGCTGATGCGCGAAGCGCTCGCGCCGGCCGAGAAAACAGCCGACTGGCTGGCGCGCTTAAACGCGGCGGGCGGGGCTGCTTTCGTGAAGGAGGGCGCTGCCGGTTTGCGTTTGCTTGAGGCCGCCACCGAAGATGAAGAAGCGGCGGCGATTGCGCTGATGCTTCGCGAAGCTGTCGAGAGACCTGGCGGCACGGCCGCCGTCATTACGCCGGACGCGCGTCTCGCGCGCCGCGTCGAGGCCAAGCTTGCACGCTGGGGCATCGAGCCGAGCGTTTCTCATGGCTCACCGCTCCGGGAAACCGATGCCGGCCGCCTTATCGCGCTCTTGTGTGAACTCGCGTTTGATCCGGCCGAGCCGATCGCGCTGGCAGCGCTGCTGAAACACCCGCGTGTCTCAATTGCGAGCGATACGTATGGGCTGACCCTGCTCGAACACGAAGGCCTGCGCGGCGCCCGTCGTCACGACACGCTTGTCGATCTCGCTGCTCTTGGCGAACGCGATCCGGATGATCTGATCGAGAACTGGCCGCGCGCCCGCGCGATCGTTGAAGCCGTCGGAGCTGCGCTGAAGCCACTCACCATATTGATGTCGCACCAAGAGGTGACGCTCGCGGAGTTCGCGGACGCGCTCAGCCAGTCCGCCGAAAGCCTCACCAAGTACGATATCTGGCAAGGCCGAGACGGCGAGGCCGCGTCCCAGCTTTTGCGCGAAGCCAATCAGTTTGGCGCTGAGCTTGGCCTCATTGCAGGCTACGCTGCGCCGCGCGTGCTGCTGCGCTTGATGGATGGGCGTGAAGTGCCGCCGCTGCAGGCGAGCGGCGAAGCACGCGTCGCCATCTGGGGTCTGCTCGAAGCGCGCTTGCAGCGCCGTGACCTGATGATCCTTGCCGGTCTGAACGAAGGTGTTTGGCCAGCGCCGCCGGGCGAAGATCCATTCCTCTCGCGCGCCATGCGCGACAAGCTCGGACTGCCGTCGCTCGATGCGCGTATCGGCCTCGCGGCGCACGATTTCGCCCAACTCGCCAATGCGCGGCACGTGGTGCTCACGCGCGCGCTTCGCCGAGAGGGCTCGCCCACTCTCGCTTCGCGCTGGCTGTGGCGTTTGAAGACATTGGTGCAGGGGGCGAAAGCCCAGCTCGACTCTGCCGACGAATACGCTGTGTTCGCTAAGCGGGTCGATGCGCCGTCTGAAATTGTCCCCGTGAAGCCGGTCGAACCCAAGCCGCCCGCCGACAAGCGCTTGAAGCAAATCAGTGTCACGCAAGTGGAGACGCTGATCCGCGATCCTTACGCCGTCTATGCGCGCCGCATTTTGAAGCTTGAACATCTAGACCCGATTGGCGCCGAAGCTGGCCCTGCAGAGCGTGGCACCGCAGTTCACCGCGCGATCGAGCGCTTCGGTGATGGCGCCGATCCTGATCTGCTCTCGCGCCTGCTCGAAGAAGAATTGCGCTGGCATGGGATCGCGCCGGAGCGCCGTGCTGCCGATCGCGAGCGTCTCCTCACATCAATCAGCGCGCTGATCGCTTGGTTCGCCGAACGGAGTTCCCGCGGCGCGGTGATCTATCGCGAGAAGTACGGCAAGATGCCTGTGGACGATGTGAAGCTCACAGGCGTCGCCGACCGCATCGAGCTTGGCGCTGATCATGTCGCCATTCTCGACTTCAAAACCGGCAAGCCTCCGACGGACGACCAGGTCAATAGCGGCCTCAGCCCGCAGCTCCTGCTTGAAGCCGCAATGCTGATGTCCGGTTCAATCGATGATGTGCCGAAGGCAACGCCGACCGAGCTGATCTACTGGCAATTCGGCGGCTCGAAGCCCGCGCCGCATTTGGTCGATGCTGACGGCGGGCCAGTGCTTGCTGCTGAAAAAGCGCTGACATCGCTGCGTCGCCTGCTCGCGCGCTACGCCAATCCCGACCAGGCGTTCTATTCTAAGCCGCGCGTGCAGTTCCTGAAGCCTTACGACGAATATGATCTGCTCGCCCGCCGCAAGGAATGGGCCGACGAAGTGGGTGACGAATGAGCACTCCGCTCGATCCCGTAGCCGAGGCGACGAACGCACAGGGCAAGGCGGCGCATCCGCATGTCTCTGTGTTCGTCACCGCCAATGCCGGCTCCGGCAAGACCAAAGTTCTGGTTGATCGTATCGCGCGCCTGCTGCTTGAGGGTTCGAAGCCATCCGCGTTCCTCTGCATTACGTACACTAAGGCCGCCGCCGCTGAGATGCAGCGTCGCTTGTTCGAACGCCTTGGCGGGTGGTGCGTGGCGGATGATGCGAGTCTGGCGGCTGAGCTGGAGAAGCTCGGCGCAGGCGGCGCCGATCTCGCCCGCGCGCGCGCCTTGTTCGCGCAAGCGCTCGAAACGCCGGGCGGGCTCAAGATCCAGACCATTCACGCTTTCTGTGAACGTCTGCTTGCGCGGTTTCCGCTCGAAGCCAACGTGCCGCCTGGCTTTGATATCGCTGATGAAGCGCGCTCTTCAGCATTGCTGGGCGCCGCCCGGGCCAAAGCCGCGCTTTCAGATGGCGGTCAGCGCGAGGCTTTCCGCCGCTTTGCTAAGCGCCTCTACAGCGATCACCTTGAAGGCCTGCTCGATCGGCTAGCGCTGCGTCGCGCAGAGTTTCATCGGTTTGCAAAAAAGTATCCCGGGGAGCTCTTCGCAGCTACCGCTTTGCGAGATCGCCACGGCGTCACGCAAACCGCCGAGGACTATACGCGCGAATTCCTCTCGCGCTGGCGGTGGGACGAGTTGCGCGACGCCGCGGCAAAACTCTGCGAAGGCAGCGCCAATGATTGCAAAACCGGCGAACGCCTGCGAATTTTGCTTGATTGCGTCGGTCGCAACGATGCGGACGCAGCCATGCTGGCTTGCTTCGCGTTTGCGCTGACTGATGGCAGGCTCCGCGCGAGCTTCGCGACCAAAGCCACACAAAACAACCACCCATGGCTCGAGCCGAAAGTACGCGCCTTGGCGGAGGCCGCTGAAGACGCGCGTCAAATGCTGAACGCTATCGAGCGTGCAGAGGACGCGGTGGCGGCGCTGGCGCTCGCGCTGAAGCTTGATGAGGCCTACGCTGATGGCAAGAAGCGCGCGAGCGTGCTCGATTTCGATGATCTCATCGAGCACGCGCAGAACTTGTTGCAACGGTCGGAGGCTGCGCCATGGGTGCTCTACAAACTAGATGGCGGCCTTGATCACATTCTCATCGACGAGGGTCAGGACACCAGCCCAGCGCAATGGGATCTGATCACGCCGCTCCAGAATGAATTCTTCGCTGGCCACGGCGCGCGCGAGCGCAACCGTACTGTGTTCTCCGTCGGCGATCCCAAGCAGAGCATCTACGCTTTCCAAGGCGCTGATCCTGAGCGCTTCTTGGGCGAGGCCCAAAATCTTTCCACGCGCGTCCACGCCGCAGAGAAGCAATTTGCCGCGCCTGAACTGCGCACATCATTCCGTTCGTCACCTGAGATTTTGCGCGCCGTAGATGAAGCGATGAAGGGCAAGCCGCTCATCGCGGGCCCCAGCGCGCACGACCAGGTCGTCCATCTCGCGGCGCGCGCCAACGAGCCGGGCGCCGTGGAAGTGTGGCCGCTGACGCCAAAGCCGATCATCAGCGATGCCGAACCGTGGGATGCGCCGCTTGATATGGAGCGCGAAAGCAGCGCCCATGTGGTTCTCGCCAAAGCGATTGCGCGACGCATCAAAGCGATGATCGAGGCGCGCGAAGCCGTTTGGGACAAGGGCGTGCAACGCCCGATGCGCGCGGGCGATGTGCTCGCGCTGGTACGCAAACGCGGCGCGATGTTCCGCGAGCTCATCAAGGCCTTCAAGCGTGAAAAACTTCCCGTGGCAGGCGCCGACCGCATGGTGCTGCGCGACGAACTTGCGGTGCAGGATTGTCTCGCGCTCATACAAGTCGCGCTCGATCCCGCTGACGATCTTTCGCTCGCATGCGTGCTGAAAGGCCCCTGGTGCAATCTCACCAGCGATGATGATGATATCTTTCCGCTCGCATACGAGCGCGGCAGCGATCGCTTGATCGATCGTTTGCTGGCGAGTACCGATCCGAAGTATGCCCACGCGCAAGCGTTCGTTCAGGAGCTGGTTGCGCGCCGCAGCGCCGACCCATTCGCGTTCCTGAGCTGGGCGCTTGAGACGCCGCATGGCGGCATACCCGGCTGGGCGCGGGTCTTTGCGCGACTTGGCCCTGAAACGCGCGATCCGATCGAAGAATTGCTACAGCGCGCGCTCAAGCTCCCGCACCACGTTGCGCCGACGCTTCAGCGCTTCCTCTACGACGTCGAACTCGACGCCCAACAAGTGAAGCGTGAACTAGAAGCCGAGACCGGCGCTATTCGCGTGATGACTGTACACGGCGCCAAGGGTCTTGAGGCGCCGGTTGTCATCCTCCCGGACTCCACAGGCGATGTCGGCGATGCGCCGGACAATGGCCTTCTGTTTGATGCTGAGGAGGGGCCGTTCGTTTCGTTCAGCTCAAAGGGCGACGACGCACCGTGCGCTGACGCCCGCGCCGCTCACAAAGAGCGGATGTTGGGCGAACATTGGCGATTGCTTTACGTTGCCATGACGCGCGCCCGCGACCGGCTGATCGTGTGCGGCCCACAATGGCGCAATGCCGAAGCGCCGAATGTGAGTTGGCGCGCGGCTATCGAGGAGGCGCTTGGCAATCTTGGCGCCGAGAAGATCGAAACGCCGTTCGGCGAGGGCTTGCGCCTCGGACAAGTTGCCATCGCCGATCTTCAAACTCAAACGCCGCGCGCTGAAGTGGTGCTGCCAAGCTGGGCATTGACGCCAGCGCCGGGCGCCGATCGCGTCGAGATCGCCGCGCCATCGCGTTTGCACCGGATCGATCCGGCGTTGTTCTCGCCGCGCGGCGATGGCCAGAAGCGTTTCCGGCGCGGCCGGCTCATCCACGGCTTGCTTGAGCGACTGCCTGAGGTCACGCCCGACAAACGGAACGCTGCGGCGCTCGCATGGCTGACGCGTCAAGGCGTTGAAGAGGCTGAAGCGCAAGGCTTTGCGCGTGAAGCGCTCACGGTCATCAACGATCCTCGCTTTGCTGCGGTATTTTCCTCGGTAAGCCGCGCCGAAGCGCCGATCATCGGCGAGGTGCGTGGCAGAGCGGTGCGCGGTGTGGTTGATCGCCTCGCGGTCGAAAAAGATCGCGTGATTGTGCTCGACTTCAAAACTGATCGCCCGGCGCCGACCGATGCCGCCGCGGCGCCCGATTCGTACGTGATGCAGCTGGCATTGTACCGCGAGGTGCTGCGCCAGATTTTCCCTGGTAAGGTCGTTTCCTGTGCGCTGCTGTGGACGGAAAAACCCCATCTTATGGAGCTGCCTGACAGCCGCCTCGACGATGTTTTCGCTACGTTCGCCTGAGGTTGAATCCTTAACCGAGGCACCCTACATCGCATGAACGATTTTCACGCTTCCGAAGGAGCAAGTTCGTGGCCACTAACAAAGTTTCCGACGACAGTTTCGAAGCCGACGTGCTGAAGTCCGACCGTCCGGTTCTCGTGGACTTCTGGGCGGAATGGTGTGGCCCGTGCAAGCAAATCGGCCCGGCTCTTGAAGAGATCGCCGCCGAAATGGGTGACCGCGTTCAAGTCGTGAAGCTCAACATCGACGACAATCCAATGACGCCTGGCCGCTACGGCGTGCGTGGCATCCCAACGCTCATGGTGTTCAAGGACGGCAAGGTCGCCTCGACGAAAGTTGGCGCTATGCCGAAGTCCAAGATAGTCGAGTGGCTGAACGAGAGCGTTTAGGCATTTGGATCGCGGGCCTTCAGGCCCGCAAGCGTGTCTGACCCGCCGAAGCGAAGCTTCGGCTTCGCCCAGGCGAGAGACGCGCGGTCCAAGTCAGGCGTTCTCCGCCGCTAACGCTTCAGCGGCCAACAAAAACGATCCGCAAATTAACACACGCGGCGCAGGCAACTGCGCCGCGTTTTGCATGGCGTCGCTGAGTGACGACGCTGCGTAGACTGGCTTTCCGTGTTGCCGTGCGAGCCTTGCGATCTCGATCGGTTCAACGTGTTCTTCCCGGAGCGGCGCCGCAACTATGCGATCTGCGCCGGGTGCGATCGCCTCGATAAACGCTGCCGCGTCTTTCCGTTTGCGCAGTCCAATGATCACTGTGCTTTCGCCGCCGCGCCGCGCCTTCATATCGATCAACGCGCGCGCTAGCACCGCGGCGGCCGCCGCATTGTGCCCGGCATCAATCCAGACCTCGCCGCCCGCCGCGCGGATCGGAGCACTAAACGCGCCGCGCGTGAGCGGCTGCAACCTAGCCGGCCATGCGGCGGTTTCAACGCCGGTTGCAAACGCCACCTCGTCGATCTCCACCGCGCCCGAGAGCAGGAGTGTTGCGCAGGCCAGGCCGGCATTGTCGATCTGATGGCGTCCCTGCAAGCTCGGTAGCGGCAGATCCAATGCGCGCGCTTCTGTTTGCACGACAAGCCGCCGATGGCTTGCATACGCATCCCACTCGACGCCGCAGCGAAACAATTGTGCGCCCATCTCCTCCGCGCGCGCTTCGATGACCGCCATAACCTCGGGCGTTTGCCTTGCAATGATTGCTGGCGCGCCACGCTTCAAAATGCCGGCCTTGTGTGATGCGATTTCCACCAACGTCGCGCCCAGCGCGTCCCGGTGATCCAATCCAATTGGCGTGATGACGCTCGCGGCAGGCTTCTCGATCACATTCGTTGAATCGTCGCGTCCACCCATGCCGGTTTCGAGAAAGGTGAGGCTGGCGTGGTACTCGTGAAAGAGTTGAAAGGCGGTCGCGGCCTGCGCGTCGAATTGCGTGAGTTCAGTCCCGACGTGGGCAACATCAGCCGCGATCGCAAATAACGTCAGATCATCTGCGAACCGGCTTGAGACCACGAACCGCTCGTTCATCTGGAAGAGATGCGGTTTTGTGAAAGCGTGAACCTTCAAGCCCGCCGTTTCCGCGATCGCGCTCATGAAAGCGATCGTTGAGCCTTTGCCGTTGGTGCCGGCAACGTGGATGACGGGGGGCAAGGCGAGATGCGGTGAGCCCAGCGCTTCAAGCGTATTGCGCAGCGTGCTCAGATTGAACGGTTTGCCGTGCCCAAACTCTGGACCGAACAGTTCGACAAATCTCTGTTGAACGGGATCGTCCACAATGGGGAGGCGCTACTCCGCCGCCTTGGCGCGCGGCGGCGCTGCTTGCTTCGGCGGCTTGCGCTTGCCTTTGCCCGGCGCTTCTTCAGCGGCTGCCTCGGCGAAGTCCACCGTTTCTCCGCTATCGCCCTGCACAGCAGCGCGCTTGTGCATCAGCACCGAAAGCAGAGTCGCGATCGTCGCCTTCAGCTGACGGCGGTCGATGACCATATCGACCATGCCCTTATCGAGCAGATACTCGGAGCGTTGGAAGCCCTCCGGCAATTTCTGGCGAATGGTCTGTTCGATAACACGTGGGCCAGCAAAGCCGATGAGCGCGCCAGGCTCAGCGATATGCACGTCGCCGAGCATTGCATACGACGCGGTCACGCCGCCCGTTGTCGGATCCGCGAGCACGACGATGTAGGGCAGGCCGGCTTCGCGCAGCATTTGAATCGCCAGCGTCGTGCGCGGCATTTGCATCAGCGACAGAATGCCTTCCTGCATTCGCGCGCCGCCGGATGATGTCACCATCACCATCGCGGCTTTGCGGCGCACAGCAGCTTCGGCGGCGGCGATGAATGCTTCGCCGGCGGCCATGCCGAGCGAGCCGCCCATGAATTCGAAGTCTTGTACGAGCACGACAACGTGCGCGCCGCCGATGCGGCCGTAGCCCGCCTCCATGCAGTCCTCGCGGCCGACTTTGGCGCGCGCACCCTTCAGACGATCGACGTATTTCTTATCGTCCTTGAACTTCAGCGGATCAGCTGAGACCTTCGGCAGAGGAATCTTCTGCCACGCCTGATCATCGAACATAATCTTGAAGCGCGCTTCGGGGCCGATGCGCATGTGGAAGTTCGACGGCGTTACCCAATCCGCCGCTTCGAGCTCGGCGCGATAAATCAGATCGCCGGAAAGCGGATCTTTGATCCAGAGATTGTCCGGAGTCTCGCGAACGTCATCCGGCTTCTTCTTGGAGAGGCCGGGCCGCGCGAAATTCGACAGCCAATTCATGCGGGTGTTCCTTCAAGTTCACGCGCTGAGCGCACAGCTTCGCTCAATTGAGCGACCTTGCGCAAGACGCGATCAACCGCCTGGCTTGTTGGTCCGGCGGAAATCTCATCCACGAAAGCGGAGCCGACAACGACGGCGTCCGCGGTTAAAGCGATGGCGCGGGCCGCCGCCGGCTCGCGCACGCCAAAACCCACCGCGATCGGCAGGTCGGTCGCGTGCTTCAGCCGTTCCACGGCCGCGCGCACGTCAACAGAGGCCGCGGCATTGGCGCCTGTGACCCCAGCTACCGAGACATAATACACGAAGCCCGAGGCGCCATCGAGCACCTTGGTTAAACGGTTAGCGTCTGTTGTTGGTGTCGCCAGCCGGATGATCGAGAGGCCGTTCGCGTCAAACGCAGCACGCAGCGGCGCATCTTCCTCGGGCGGAAGATCAACGATGATTGCGCCATCCGCGCCGGCTCCATGCATCGCCTTCGCGAAGGCGTCGTAGCCCATGCTCTCGATCGGGTTGGCGTAACCCATCAAGATGAGGGGCGTGTCGGCGTTCGTCTCGCGAAAGCGCTTGGCCAGTTCGAGGGTCTTGCGCAGCGAGCCGCCGACTTTCAACGCGCGTAGCGCAGCCTTTTGAATGCTCGGTCCATCGGCCATCGGATCGCTGAATGGGAAGCCAAGTTCGATGACATCGGCGCCAGCGGCTGGCAGTCCGCGCAAAATCTCGAAGCACGTTTCGTGATCGGGATCAGAGGCCATCACATACGCGACAAGCCCAGCGCGGCCCTGGCGTTTCAGTGATGCGAAGCGGGAGGCGAGGCGTGTGCTCAACCCGGCTGCGCCTGGCTGCAACGCGGCGTGCGATCCAGTGCAAACCAAATCACCACCACTTCCGAGTTTTCATCGCTCGCTGGAAACGGGCTTGGGAAGATATTGAGCACACGGCGGCAATTGTTTTCATCTGTTCGAACGGCGGTCATGCCGCCGGAAACATAATCGCCTTGTCGCCAGCCTTGTTCGCCGAGTTGGCCGACGTATCGCGAGCTAATCTCCGTCGAGATGACCCTTGGCATGGTCACGCACGCGATCTCAAACCGCGTCGCATCCGTGATCGACGCTGGATATTGGCAATCGTCAGGCACGATCGAGCCATCGACGATCTCAAGGTTCAGCGAGTCAGGCAGCAAATGATGCGCGGCTTCCTGCGCCGAGGCCGGCGCGGCGAGCGCGAGCGCCAGGCAAAGTCCGGCAATTGCATGTGTGAGTTTCACAGTTTCACTCCTAGCGCGTCGGCGACGGTAAATACGTCCTTATCCCCACGCCCGCAGAGGTTCATGATGAGGAGACCATCCTTGCCGATCTCGCGCGCCACATCTCCAACACGCGCGAGCGCGTGCGATGGTTCCAACGCCGGCAGGATGCCTTCTAATTTCGCGCAGAGCTTGAACGCTTCGAGCGCTTCGTCGTCGGTGGCGCTGAGATATTGCGCGCGGCCGATGTCTGCCAGATACGAGTGTTCCGGACCAACGCCTGGGTAATCGAGGCCAGCGCTGATCGAGTGGCCCTCTAAAATCTGGCCGTCTTCGTTCTGCAAAAGATAGGTGCGGTTACCGTGCAGCACGCCGGGGCGCCCGCCATTGATCGCGGCGCTATGTTCGAAGCGATTGTCGATGCCGCGGCCCGCGGCTTCTACACCAATCAGGCGCACATTTTCATCGGCGATGAACGGATGGAAAAGTCCGATCGCATTCGAACCGCCGCCGATGCAGGCCACGACCGCATCCGGCAAGCGGCCTTCGCGTTCCAGAATTTGCTCACGCGCTTCGCGGCCGATCACACTCTGAAAGTCGCGCACCATCTCCGGATAGGGGTGGGGACCAGCGGCTGTGCCAATGCAGTAGAACGTGTCGCTGACATTGGTCACCCAATCGCGCAGCGCTTCGTTCATTGCGTCTTTCAGCGTCGCCGCGCCGCTCGTCACCGGCCGTACTTCAGCGCCGAGCAGCTTCATGCGGAACACGTTCGGCTTCTGGCGCTCGATATCTGTCGCACCCATGAACACGACGCACGGCAACCCAAAGCGCGCGCACACCGTCGCCGTCGCAACACCGTGTTGGCCCGCGCCAGTTTCAGCGATGATGCGCGTCTTGCCCATACGTAGCGCCAGCTGCACCTGGCCGAGGCAATTGTTGATCTTGTGGGCGCCGGTGTGATTGAGCTCGTCGCGCTTGAAATAAATCTTCGCGGCGCCGAAATGCTCGGTCAGGCGCTCAGCGAAGTAGAGAGGCGAGGGTCGGCCGACGTAGTGCGTCCAGAAGTCGGCCATGATCGCCGCGAACGCCGGGTCCGCCTGGGCGGCGCGATACGCTCGCTCGAGATCGAGCACTAGCGGCATCAAAGTTTCGGCGACAAACCGCCCACCGTATTGGCCAAATCGGCCTTCGGCGTCGGGTAGGTCCTGCCAGTTGCGGCGAGCGTCCATTGGAGGGGTGTACGGACTTTCGAGGGCCAGACTTAGGCCAAGCGGGCAGCTGCCAGGAACTCAGCGATTTTGAGGGGGTCCTTTAGGCCTGGGCCAGCCTCCACGCCAGAGGAGACGTCCACAACGGCCGCCCCAGAGGCAGATATCGCCTCTGCGACGTTGGCTGGGTTGAGGCCGCCCGAGAGCATCCAGGGCCGCCCGAAGCGCCTACCGGCCAGGATCTGCCAATCGAATGCCATGGCGTTGCCGCCCGGCAGTCCGCCGGGAGGGGGCTTAGCGTCGAACATCAGCATTTCCGCCACCTGCTCATAGATGGCCGCTTGCGCCAGATCTTCGGACCTCGCCACCCCAATGGCCTTGATCAGCCCGCGCTGGGCGTATTGGCGGGCCTGAGCGGTTTTGCCGGGACTTTCGGCACCATGTAGCTGGATCCAATCCGGCCGCGCATAGGCCGCCACAGCCGCAAGCAATTCCTCATCCGCATCGACGGTGACGACGACGGTCTCCACCTTTCCACGCACCCGCTCAGCCAACGCCGCGAGTTTGTCGCGTGAGAGATGGCGCGGGCTCTTCGGATAGACGACGAAGCCCACGAACCGCGCGCCGCCATCGATCGCCGCGTCCAAGGCGCGCGCATCCGTGATCCCGCAGATTTTTGCTTCAGCCATCGCCGCCAACGTAGGCGGGCGATTACTTCTTCAGCAAGTCGCGGATTTCCGTCAGCAGCTTAACGTCAGCCGGTACTTCCGGCGGCGCCTCAGGCGCAGCTTCCTGCTTCCGCTTCATCGTGTTCATGCCCTTGACGATGAGGAAGATGACCCAAGCCACGATGGCGAACTTCAGCACTGCCGTGAGGAATTTGCCGTAGGCGAACACTGCGCCTTGCTCACGCGCCGCATCCAAGGCGGTCGCCGTCACCGCATCGGAAAGGGGGAAGAAATAGTTCGAGAAGTCGAGGCCTCCCGTCGCCGCGCCGACCAGCGGCATGATCAGATCGTCAACGAGTGACGATACGATCGTCCCGAACGCCGCGCCGATGATGACGCCGACCGCGAGATCAACGACGTTGCCCTTGAGGGCGAATTCTCGGAACTCTTTGAAGATCGACATGGCGCGCCTCCGCTTGTGCGATCGCGTCCGTCGCACGCTTCGTTGCGTATTTCCAGCGGCGTCAACGTTGACTTGAAGGTTCCGGACTCAAAAACTGCGAGCGGGACAAAGGCTGACTCGGGGGTGGGTGGTGAAGCTCGGTACACTTTGGCGCGTGGTTTGGCCGGAACGCGGCCCGCTGTTCGTCGTCGTTGGCGTCGTCGTTTCGCTGGCCAACGGCCGCGGCCGTCTGCGCTGATATGACGATAGCCCGCACGATACCCACGCCCGCCGTGATTGGCCTTGCAACATTAGGCGCCATGATCGGCGCGAACGTCGAGGCCGCCGCTGCGGCCGCATGCTCGGCCCGCGCAATTGGAAGCTGCTGCACACATTCGGCGCGCTGGTGATCGCGGTGATTTTCGCGGTGTCTTATCTGAGCCGGCTGGAAACAAAAGCCTGGCTCGCCGTCCCGGCGCTCACGCTGCTCGGTGGCGCGGTGTTGTTCAAAATTCTCGCTTTCGCGAAACGGCATTCGCATCGAACCGCTAAGGCATAACATCCAGCGGATCTCGATTGACCGCACCCGCCGATGGCGCGGGTGAGCAAATTTACGGCTCCTCGCCGCCATTGACCTTTAGGCGCAATTCCTTGCCTGGCTTGAAGAACGGCACCTTCTTGGCGGACACCTTTACGGTCGCGCCGGTCCGCGGATTGCGTCCTGTGCGGGCCTCGCGTTTGCGTACCGAGAACGCCCCAAAGCCGCGCAGCTCAACCCTCCCGCCGGCCGCAAGCGCCACAGCGATTTCGTCGAGCACCACATCCACGGCATGTTCAATTTCGGCAGCCTTCAGCGGCGCCATTTCTTCTTGTAGTCTGTTGACTAGCTCCGAGCGCAGCATCTGCTACCCCTTGAGTTCCCCGTAGAGGCGATAGAGGACTGCCCAGAGCCTGCCGTCAACACCATCCGCTTGAAATCGCCAAGAAAAAGGGCCCGGCGTTACCGCCGAGCCCCAAATCAACCGCCGGTAGCGGCGTATGCTTACTTCTTGTCCTTCAGCGCGGCGCCCAGAATATCGCCGAGTGAGGCGCCCGAGTCCGACGAACCGAACTGCGCAATGGCGTCCTTCTCGTCGGCCAATTCCATGGCCTTAATCGAGAGAGCGACCTTGCGGCTCGACTTGTCGAAGCCCGTCACCATCGCGTCGAGACGATCGCCGACCGAGAAGCGGTCAGCGCGTTGCTCTTGACGATCACGCGAGAGGTCCGACTTGCGGATGAAGGTGCGTAGCGCATTGCCTTCGCCGAACGACACTTCAATGCCGCCGGTCGCCACATCAACGACTTCCGCCGTGATGATCTGACCGCGCTTGAAGTCGGCATCGGCCATCGGGTCGCTGTCGACTTGCTTGATGCCGAGCGAGATGCGCTCCTTATCAACGTCAACGTCGAGTACCTTGGCTTTCACCATGTCGCCCTTGTTGAAGCGCGTGAGGGCTTCTTCGCCCTGTGCGTCCCAAGCGATGTCCGAGAGGTGGACCATCCCGTCGAGTTCCGGCGTGAGGCCAACGAACAGACCGAACTCGGTGATGTTCTTGATCTCGCCTTCGATGACCGAACCAACGCCGTTTTCAGCGATGAACGCGTCCCAAGGATTGTTCTGCACTTGCTTGATGCCAAGCGAGATACGGCGCTTTTCGCCGTCCACGTCGAGCACTTGCACATTGACTTCCTGAGAGGTGCTCAGAATCTTCGACGGGTGCAGGTTCTTTTTGGTCCAGCTCATTTCGCTGACGTGCACCAAGCCTTCAACGCCTGGCTCGAGTTCCACGAATGCGCCGTAGTCGGTGATGTTGGTGACGCGGCCAGTGAACTTGCCACCCGCCGGGTATTTCGCGTCAACGCCATCCCACGGATCGCTCAGCAGCTGCTTCATGCCGAGGCTGATGCGCTGGGTTTCCGGGTTGATCTTCACGATCTGGACTTTCACCGTATCGCCCACGTTGAGCACTTGGCTCGGGTGCGAGACGCGCTTCCAGCTCATGTCGGTGACGTGCAGCAGGCCGTCGATGCCGCCGAGATCAACGAACGCACCGTAATCGGTGATGTTCTTGACGACGCCTTCACGGACTTCGCCTTCTTGCAGCTGACCGACGATTTCGGCGCGCTCCGAAGCGCGGCTCTCTTCGAGCACGGCGCGGCGGGAGACGACGATGTTGCCGCGTTGGCGGTCCATCTTCAGGATCGCGAACGGCTGTATGATGTTCATCAGCGGGCCGACGTCGCGAACCGGACGGATGTCCACTTGGCTGCCCGGTAAGAACGCATTCGCGCCGCCGAGGTCGACAGTGAAGCCGCCCTTCACGCGGCCGACGAGCGCGCCGTTCACCGCTTCTTGCGCGGCGAATGACTTCTCGAGGCGCGTCCAGGCTTCTTCGCGGCGCGCCTTCTCACGGCTGATGACAGCGTCGCCGAGGGCGTTCTCGATGCGGTCGAGATAGACTTCGACGATGTCGCCGACCTTCGGTTGGCCGCCGCCATCGTCGACGAGGAATTCACGGAGTGGGATGCGGCCTTCGGTCTTGAGGCCAACGTCGACGACGACGAAGTCGTGTTCGATTGCAACCACGGTTGCCGGCATGACCCGGCCTTCAATCATACCCTTTGAACCAAGGCTCTGGTCGAGCAGCGCGGCAAAATCATCGCGCGTGGGGTTCATTGAGGAATTTTGCGTTTCAGACGCCATACGTATTTCAACTCCAACATTGAGGGCCGACCGGTTGGTTCCGGCGGTCTCGGCCACACCATGCGGCCGTCCTTAGATTTGGCTTAGGTAACGCCAAGCGGCCCGGGGTCGAAGTGACCCTCAGGAACGCGGGGTCTCTATAGATAGGGAAGCCCCCCGCAGCAAGCGAGGATCACCTGCGCTTTCAGCCGCCCCGCGTCGCGAGTGCCTGTTCCACGATGGCATACGCCGCCTGGGCAGCCGCCTCGATCGAGAGGGCCGTCGTATCAAGTAAATGGGCGTCGGCGGCTTGGTAAAGGGGCGAATCCTTGCGGCTCATGTCCCGTTCGTCACGCTCGGCTATCTGCGCCTGCAATTCTTCAAAGCTGATCTGCTCACCCCGGGCGTGAAGCTCGGCCAGCCGCCGGCGGGTGCGTTCCTCCAACGAGGCGGTCACGAAGAGCTTCACGTCTGCGTTGGGGCAAATCACCGTGCCGATGTCGCGCCCGTCCAAAACCGCGCCTTTTGGATCGGCTGCGAACGCCATCTGCGAGCGACGCAAAACTTCTCGCACTGCCGGGATCACAGCTACCTTCGAGGCCGCCAGCCCCGCCGCGCTCGAACGAATGCGGTTCTCATCGATGGCATTGAGATCGAGCTTCTCGGCCGCCGCCACCGCCGCGCGTGGGTCTGTCGGCTCGCCGCCGGCGTTGAGTACAGCGAGGCCAACGGCGCGGTAGAGTGAGCCTGTGTCGAGCCGCTTCAGCCCGTAATGGTCGGCCAAGTTCTTGGCGACGGTGCCTTTTCCGGAAGCTGTTGGGCCATCGACGGCGATAATCATGCGCGCTCTCTAGCAGAGGCTTCGCAACTGAACAGCCTCCCAGAAACCTCTAGCGCAGCCCGAGAAACGGTTGCTACAGAATATCTGTGGAGCAGGGCGGCAGGAATTCATGAGCGTCTCAAATGTGGAACGTGTGCTGCCAAGCGCTCCGTCCTACGCAGACTTGCACCGCCGCGTTCTCGTCTTCGCAAGTCTTTTTTGCGCCTTTGCGCTGATTGTCGCCTTCGCCGGTTTCGGTGTGCTGCGCCAGAACGCCATCGATGCCGCGCAGAAGCGTTCGCAGAGCTACAGCACCATTCTCAGCGCCCACCTCGATCGCACGATGAACGCGCTCGAATCTCGCCTCTCGCAAATCAGCGTTCAGAGCGAGCGTCTTGGCGGTCCGCACGGTGATGACGCGCGCTGGCAGGGCGTGCTCGAAGCCGCCCGCTCTGGCGCAAACACGGTCGTCTCGCTTTCTGTCATCGATAGTGAAGGCGTCATACGCCAGTCCACGTTAGCGCCAATCGTGGGCTCCTCGCGCCGCGGTGGCGTGATCTACCAGTCGCTGAGCGTTTCGACCGCGCCAGAGATTCTTTCCGAGCCGCCATTTGCGTCGGAATTCCACGACGGCATGATTATGCCGTTTGCCCGGCGTCTGGTTTCCAACGGCCGCGTCGTCGGCGCCGTAGTCGCCGCTTTCTCGGCGGAATCCTTGCGCGAGTTCTACGGCAGTATCGATACCGAAGGCGGACAGATCCGGATTTTGCACGAGAGCGGCGCCAGCATGCTCGAAGAACCACGCGTTATCGGCCAGCGTGTTTCGAACGATAGAATCCTAGACTCTTATCGCGCCGGCGTCACCTCGGGCGCGTTCGTCGGGCCGCTGAGCGACGGCGGTCCGGTTATGATCACGTCCTATGCCTCGGTGCGCGATACAGGGCTTATCGTCGCGACGTCACTGAGCGAGGAGCGGGCGCTCACGGCATGGCGTCAGGAAGTTCTGGTCGGCGGTCTCATCCTCGCCGGCGTTCTGTTCGCATTCGGCTTGGCGGTTGCGTTGATGTTGCGTCAACTTGCGGCGCGCGCTGTCGCTGAGACCGCCTTGCTCCAACAACAACAGCGCTCCGCCGACGCTCAGCGCCTGGAATCACTCGGCCAGCTCACTGGCGGCGTTGCGCACGACTTCAACAATCTGCTCACCGTCATCATCAACGCGGGCGACTCTCTTCTCTCCCGTGTCTCCGAGGATCTCCGCCCGCGCGTCGACGCCATTCTCTACGCCGCCGACAACGCCACCAATTTGATCAAGCAATTGCTGGCCTTCTCTCGCCGCCAGGCGCTGCAGCTTGTAGCCGTGGATGTGAACGCGACCGTCACTGCGATGGACGACATGTTGCGCCGCTCGCTCGGCGTCCGGGTCGAAATTGAGTTCGTTCTTGCCGCCAATCTTTGGCGCGCTCATGCTGACCGCGCGCAAGTCGAAAGCGCGCTTCTCAATCTTGGCATCAACGCCCGGGACGCCATGGCGGATGGCGGCAAGCTCACCATTGAGACTCACAACGCCCATCTCGACGAGCATTACGCTTCACTCAATCCCGATGTGACGCCGGGCGACTATGTTGCGCTTGCTGTCACCGATACCGGCGTTGGTATGTCGCCGGAGGTGCGCGAACGCGCCCTTGAGCCGTTCTTCACCACCAAGGAAGTGGGGAAGGGTTCCGGCCTTGGCCTCAGCATGGTCTATGGCTTTGCCCGTCAGTCCAAAGGCCATATCAAAATCTACAGCGAGGTCGGCCGCGGCACGACCGTGCGCCTCTACCTTCCGCGCGACGTGTCTGGTGTCGAGGCCGTGCCCGCTGCCGATGCCGCCGCGTCCGATCAGGGAACAGAGATCATTCTCGTCGTCGAAGACGACGCGCAGGTGCGGACCCTGGCGACGGCCAGCCTGCGCGAACGCGGCTACACGGTGATCGAGGCCGCGAACGGCGCCGAAGCCGTCAGCTTGCTCGACAGCAACGCGCACATCGATCTCGTTCTCACCGACGTCGTCATGCCCGGCACGCTCACTGGCAAGGAAGTCGCAGAGCGCGCGCTTGCGGTGCGGCCCGGCATGAAGGTGCTGTTCACCTCCGGCTACGCCGACGCCTCAGTCATGCGAAACGGCCTTGTCGCGGCCGGCGCGCGCTTTCTCTCGAAGCCCTATCGTGGCGGACAGCTTGCAGCGACGATCCGTGGCCTGCTCGACGCCTGACACTTTCCGTCACGTGCATCTTGACATGGCGTCACCTTTGGCGCGGGATTCACACCCATGAGCACCGAACATTTTGACGTCGTCGTCGTAGGCGCGGGCATTTCCGGCATCGGCGCGGGATACTTCCTGCAGCGCAATTGCCCCAACAAAAGCTACGTCATCCTAGAGAACCGCGCCGACATGGGCGGCACTTGGGATCTCTTCCGCTATCCCGGCATCCGCTCGGACAGCGACATGTTCACGCTCGGCTATTCGTTCAAACCATGGACGGAAGAGAAGGCGATCGCCGACGGTCCTTCGATCTGGAAGTACGTGCACGAAACCGCCGCCGAGTACGGCATCGATAAGCACATCCGCTTCAAACACCGCGTCGTGCGTGCGAGCTGGTCGTCAGAAAATCAAATCTGGACCATTGAGACCGAGCACGAGGGCGGTCCCCGGTCCTACACTTGCAATTTCTTCCATATCTGCGCTGGCTACTACGATTACGAAGAGGGCTATCTCCCGCAATGGCAGGGCGCTGAGGACTTCAAGGGTCAGCTCATCCACCCGCAGCATTGGCCGGAAGATCTCGACTATTCAGGCAAGCGTGTCGTTGTCATTGGGTCCGGCGCAACTGCCGTGACGCTTGTCCCGTCGATGGTCGACAAAGCCGCGCACGTAACAATGCTCCAGCGCACGCCGACCTACATGGTTTCCATGCCGGCGCAGGACACGCTCGCTAACTGGGGCCGCAAAAACCTGCCGCGCCAGTTCGCCTACGACCTCACGCGTTTTCGCAAAATCCTTTTCCAGCAAATCTTCTTCCGGCTCGCGCGCTCGCGTCCGGCCAAGACGCGTGATCGCCTGCTCGCTCTCGTGCGCGAGCAACTTGGTCCCGATTACGACATGGAGACGCATTTCACGCCGCCCTACAATCCGTGGGAGCAGCGTCTCTGCCTCGTGCCCGACAACGACTTGTTCATCGCGATCAAGTCGGGCAAAGCCTCGATCGCCACGGATCAAATCGAGCGTTTCACCGAGAAGGGGCTGAAGCTGAAATCCGGCAAGGAGCTGGAGGCCGACATTATCGTCACGGCGACGGGCTTGAACCTCCGCATGCTTGGCGGCGCTGAAATCTCAGTCGATGGCAAGAAGATCGAAATCGGCCAGTCCTACACCTACAAAGGCGCGATGATCTCGGACGTACCCAACATGGCGTTTGTGTTTGGCTACACCAACGCGTCGTGGACGCTCCGCGCCGACCTCATCAATGAATACGTGTGCAGGCTGATCAACTACCTTGATCTCTTCAAGCTCAGCTCCGCCACGCCGCGTGTCGGCGAGGGCCCGCGCGAGGATCGTCCATTCGCCGACTTCTCGTCCGGCTATTTCGCCCGCGCTGAGCACTTGTTGCCTAAGCAAATGACCAAAGCGCCGTGGAAGCAGAACCAATCCTATGTCCACGACATGATGGACCTGCGCTTCGGCCAGATCGAAGACGGCGTGCTCGAATTTAAGAAGGCGTCCGCCGCTGCTCCGGGCTCGCCCGCGCCTGCGCACGAGGCGGTTGCGGCGGAGTAGCGCTGCGCTGCAGCATGGGCTAGGACCGCTGATCTCGCTCCGAGGTTACGCGTGAAGTTCATTTCCGTTTTAGTGCTGTTGTCGCTTATCGCTGGTCTGATCGCCGGGGCGCTCGTCCGCGCCAGCGGCGATCCCACATTGCTCAACATTAGCAGCGTCATCGAACCCTTCGGCGGGCTCTGGCTCAACACATTGCGCATGACAGTCGTGCCGCTGGTCGTGTCGCTGCTCATCACTGCTATCGCCTCGGTCGCCGATACGGCCAAGACCGGCGGCCTCGTCGCGCGCGCCATCCTGCTTTTCTCGGTGCTGCTGTTTTTCGCCGCTACCTACAGCGTGCTCGCGACCAATGGCTGGCTGGAAGTTTGGCCTTTGGATCGCGCTGCGGCTGACGCGTTTGTCGCTGGCGTCGGCGATCAAGCCGTCACCATCAGCGAACCGCCGACCTTCGCGTCATGGCTCCAGGGTCTCGCGCCATACAACCCAATTAAAGCCGCCGCCGAGGACGGCATGCTGGCGCTTGTCGTGTTCTCGATCTTCTTCGGTTTCGCCGCCGCGACACTAGCGCCTGAGATGCGCGCGCAGATCGTGAACTTCTTCCGCGCCGTTTCGGAAGCCATGATCAAGATCGTGCAATGGGTGCTGCTCGCGGGGCCGATCGGCGTTTTCGCGCTTGCGCTCGGTGTCGGGCTCCACGCCGGCTTCTCCGCCGCCGGCACGTTGGCGCAGTACGTTGTGATCGTCACTGGCGTTACCGCTGGCTCGACGCTCATCGCTTGGATCATCGCTGTAACTTGGGGCGGCCAGCCCATCGCGCGCTTTACGTCTGCGACAACGCCGGTGTGGGCGATCGCCGCCTCTACGCAATCGTCTCTCGCCTCGCTGCCGGCGATGTTGGAGGCCGCGCTCCGTGGCCTACAGATTTCGCCGCGGGTTGCTGACGTCATTCTTCCGCTGGCTGTCGCGATCTTTCGTTTCACCAGCCCGGTGGCAAACCTTGCGGTCTGTTTTTTCGTCGCGCATCTTTATGGGATCGAGCCGTCATTGGTGCAGATCATCAGCGCCGTGGTCGTTGCATACGCGGTCAGCATCGCTGCTGTCGGATTGCCGGGCCAAGTTTCGTTCATCGCGTCGATCGCGCCGATCTGCCTAGCGCTTGGCGTGCCCACCGAAGTGTTGGGCATCCTCATCGCGGTCGAAATCATCCCTGACATCTTCCGCACGCTCGGCAACGTCACCGGTGATCTTGCGGCCACCTCCATCCTCGCGCGTAATCAGCCGCGCGAGAATGAAGGATCGCCGGCCCCCTAGCCTCGGAATTGAGCGCAAGCGTCGGCGTAGTGGCCTTCGACCTGCTCAATTCTTTCGGCTGAGCTCATTGCTATGCTTGCGTCGGATTGTGATGCGGCGCCGGCATCGCCTTGTGCATTGATGCGCTCGCTAATCGTCCGTCCAGCGATGCGAACTTCTTCCGGCATTAGCGCTTGCGCAACACCGGCCGTGACACATTCGCAAAAGCCCTGAGATTCATACTGGTTACATTGCGCGCGATAGTAGCGGCGCGCCTCGCCGACCGCCTGATCGCTGGCCAGGCTGCGCGCGTCCGTGGCGTTGATTTCGGTTTCCGGCCCAAACACAGGAGCAGGCGCCGCCGAATCCATCGGGGCGGCGCGCACGCCTTGCATTGACGGATCATCTTTCACTTGTGCATACGCGATCGCACTGGCGGAAACGCTGAGCGCCAGCACCGCCGTAACTACGAACTTTTTCATTGGACTGCTCCTCTCTGCGCTCAACGCGCGCGAGGGCAGGGAGTTCACTCGGAACTTAAGCGGCGTTGCGGGCGTCGTCGTTGGCAGGAACATTGAGTTCTAGATGCGCCCGCGTTGGAACCCGGAGCGTAAACGCCGAGCCTTGGCCAGCGGCGCTCCTCAGCGTGACGTCGCCGCCAAGTAAGCGCGCCAAACGCCGCGTAATTGCCAAGCCGAGACCAGTGCCGCCATAGGCGCGGGTAGTCGTCGCATCCGCCTGCACGAACGGTTGGAAGAGCCGCGTCTGTGCATCTGGCGAAATGCCAATGCCAGTATCGATCACTTGGAACGTGACCCAGTTCTCGTCGCGTTCGGCGACGAGTTTGATCTGTCCGCCTTTTGTGAACTTGGCCGCGTTCGACATCAGGTTCAGCAAGCACTGGCTGAGCTTGAAGCCATCCGTGTCCAGATCGCCAAGCATACCAGCCATTTCTACACTGATCGTCGTGCCATTCGCCGCTGCGGCCGGCTTCACCGTCGCCACAGTTTCCGCAATCAGCGTATCCAAATCGACGCTGTCGGCCGAGACGATCGCCGCGCCGGCTTCAATCTTTGAGAGGTCGAGCACGTCATTGATCATCGAGAGCAGGCGGTGCGCCGCGCCGTGGATGCGTGTGAGATCATCGCGATCCTGTTGATCGCCGCGCTCGTCCGCATTCTCGATCAGCATCTCGCCGTAGCCGATAATTGCGTTGAGCGGCGTGCGCAGTTCGTGGCTCATGGTCGCCAGGAATTGCGACTTCGCGACATTGGCTTGCTCAGCCGTCGTGCGCGCTGCCTCTAGCTCTCGGAATGCGCGCTTCAGCTCCACGTCGCGCCGCTCGATTTCATCTAGGATGTGGCCGAGGCGTTGTGTGGGGCCCAGGCGCTTGCCGCTATCGTTTGCTGGCGTATCCGCCCCGCGTCGAGCCAAGATCTCTTCAGCGCGGCCGACCGCTCCAAGCATAGCGCGGCGGCTGCGGTAAATCAGGAACGCGATCACCAGCAGGCCAACAACACAGCCACCGGCGAGCACCATCGCTAGCGTCATCATACGCAAAGTTTGCGTTTGCAGTTCGGACTGGATCGCCTGCGCCTCGGCTCGAGCTTCCGCTTGCGCGACTTCGCTCTCCATCGTGGCGCGCAGATCGCGCACGCCAGCGTTAAAGCGCGTCATCTGATTGCGTTCGGCGGCTTTATGCGCGCGCAACATCGCCGCGAAGGCGTCCGCGTACCGGCCTTCAGCGTTCAGGATTTCAGGTTCGATCACATCGAGACGTTCGGTCAGGCCTGGATCGCCGCGTTCGGCCGCCATGCGACGTAGTTCGTGCATCGCCGTGCGCGCCTCTGCGCCGCGGCCAAGCCGTGCCATTGAGTGAACGCGGAACACCAGCATGCGCGTGATGTACTCAACCGGAGCGCCTTCAATCTGACGCGCTTCGTCCGCGCAATGGAGTGCGGTGGAGTAGTCGCCAGCCAAGAAGTGCACGCGCGCGCACAGCATGCCGGTAAAGAACGGCATTGAAGGATCGTCGCTACGGCTGACAACATTGCGGTGGATGCGCGCCAGTCGGATTGATTCGTCCGCCGCGCCTGCCTGCGCAAACATGCCGGCCACATTGTTGATAATCACTGCGCCATCGATAGGGCGTCCAGCGAGCGTATCGAGCTCAACGGTCCGCTCCAAATGCGTGAGCGCTGTCTCATAATCGCCAACGCGAACGGAATTGTACGCCATCGCGTCGTGCAGTCCCGAGCGTAGCGGTCGCGTTTCCGGCGTATCAGGCAAATGCAACAAGCCAGCCCGCGCCGCTTCCAACGAATTGCCGAACATGCCGAGATCGGTCAGCGCATAGGCGCGCAGGCGTTCACCCGCTGCGCGGACGTACGGGTCCGTCACATTCGCCAGCGCCGAGGCAAGGTTTGATCGCGCCGCCACATAATCGCCGTCCAACGCCGGCGCATAGGCGCGCAAGATGCCGGCCATAGCTGCAAAGCGCCGGCTCGCTTGCGCGCGCACCTCATGCTCAAGCGCAACCACTGAAACTTCAGCCGCTTCAGCATCGGAGGCGATGTAATCGTCCGCCGCCATATCGAAGAGCACCATCAGCCGCGCATCGCCCTGCAGGCTCTGCGCCGCTTCTGCGCGCTGGCGCTTCACGTCGTCCGTGATGATGAGATTGCCGGCTTCGATCCGGCGGGCGAGAGCTTCGCCGCGTACGATCCAGTCAGTCTGCTGCGCCGTTTGCTGCTGAGCTCCAGCAGTTCCGACAACGCAGTACGCGCACACGCCCACAACGAGCGCGCGCAGGATCGATGCACGCATAGCCCCACACCCTTATTTTGGCGCAGCATGCACAGATGTCGTTAATGGAGCGGGATGAGAGGTTGGTGAAGCGCCGGTTAAAGCGACATCTCAACTACAATACAACGATATCCGCCCCCAGCCCCTGCATGAACGAGGCAAACCCAGGAAAGGACGTCGCGATCATGTCGGCATCGTCCACAGTTACGGGCTCCTTCGAGGCCAAGCCCATAATCAGGAACGACATCGCAATGCGATGGTCACCGTGGGTGCGGATTTCCGCGCCGCCGCGCACACTCTTCGGGCCGCGTCCGTTGACGACCAGACCGTCCGGCAATTCTTCGGCTTCGACGCCGCAGGCGCGCAGACCTTCGACCATCAACGTGATCCGGTCGCTTTCTTTCACCCGCAGCTCGGCCGCACCAGTGATGCGTGTCTCGCCATCGGCAAATGCTGCGACCGCCGCCAGTATGGGAAACTCATCGATCATCGCCGGCGCGCGTTTGGCTGGCGGCGAAGCGCCATGCAGTTTCGAGGCTTTCACCACCAGGTTCGCAATCGGCTCGCCGATCGGATCGCGCGTTTCCTCGTAAACAATGTTCGCGCCCATCTCGAGCAGCGTCTCGAAGAAGCCCAGCCGCAATGGATTCACCAGCATGTCTTCGATGCGCACTTCCGACTTGCCGACAATCAGCGCCGCCGCGACAGGGAAGGCGGCCGATGAAGGATCGCCCGGCACGTAAATGTTGACGCCTCGAAGCTTGCTTGGCCGCACGCGGGGATGCAGGGCGCCATCGACTTCAACCTGATCTATGTCTGCGCCGAACACTTTTAGCATCCGCTCGGTGTGATCGCGTGAGCGCTCCGGCTCCACCAGCACCGTTTCACCTTCAGCATGCAGCCCCGCCAGCAACACAGCCGATTTCACCTGCGCTGACGATACCGGTGAGCGATAGGTGATCCCCTTGAGCGCGCCGCCGTGCACGATCAGCGGCAGGCGGTTTTGTGGGCTGTCGAAGCGCGCGCCCATCTGAGAGAGCGGCGCGATCACGCGATTCATCGGGCGCTTGCGCAAAGATTGGTCGCCGTCGAAGCGCGCGCTTATTTTGTAGCTGGCCGCCGCGCCGATCAGCAGCCGTGCGCCGGTGCCAGAATTTCCGCAATCGATGGTCTCGGTCGGTTGGCTGAAGCCGCCAGCGCCATTGACCACCCAAACGCCATCGTCACGCCGCTCGACCTGCGCCCCAAGTAGTCGCGCCGCCCCAGCCGTATGGCGGACATCGTCGCCCTCCAGCAGGCATTCGATTCGCGTTTGCCCTTCCGCAAGGGCGCCCATGATCAGCGCCCGATGCGAGATCGACTTGTCCCCTGGGGGACGGGCTGTGCCCTTCAATGGTCCGGCAAATCGCGCCTTTAGACGCATGGCGGCACTCTGGTCCGGAGGCTTGAAAACGTGGGCGGGACAAAGCTTTTGACAGCCGGGCCCGATGGTGGCAAGCGAGCGCCCCGCATGGGTGGCCACCTTAGTGCGAACAATGGGAGAGCCGTTTGGGCAAGACTGATTTGGGCGCCAAGCAGAGCTGCCCTAGCTGCGGCGCAAAGTTCTACGATTTGAACCGCCGGCCAGCCGTCTGCCCGAAGTGCACCACGAGTTTCGATCCCGCCGAGGAAGGCGTCCGCGCGCGCCGCGGACGCTCGCGCGTCTCCGCCAATGATCCGGCGTACGATGACGACGAAGAGCTTGAAGATAAGAAGAAAGCTAAGACCGGCGACGAGGAAGACGAGGACGAAGAGGTCGAAGAGGCCGTCGGAATCGACGCCGAGGCGGGCGCTGAAGTCGTTGTCGACGACGACGAGGAAGACGATACCAAAGCCAAGGCCGGTGACGACGAACTGCCAGAAGGCTTCTCGGAAGAAGAAGCCGATCTCGGCGACGATGCCGCTGACGACGATTCGGTGCCGATGCTCGAAGACGAAGAAGAGTTCCCTGAGGATGAGATCGGTGATCTCCCCGGGAGCGATGACGAGGACGAGAGCCGCTAAAAGATAGCGGTTCGCCGCTTGAACTGAAAAAGGCCGGAGACTAGGTTCCGCCCTTCCCAAAACCGGGGTGCTTCGGCCGCGCCGAGCACAACGTGAGATGGGCCCTTAGCTCAGCTGGGAGAGCGCCTGCATGGCATGCAGGAGGTCAGCGGTTCGATCCCGCTAGGGTCCACCAACCATAACTCCTTGTTTTTACAGTGTTTTTTCTCTGAAGCTAACCGCCCGACAGTTGGCGGTTTCTTCGCGCACGAGCTGGTGAGAGAGGCCGAAGTAGGGGTGCAAACGGCGCAACATCGCGCGCGTTTTCGCGGGTTATCTCTCGCCGCCTGGGAAAAGTTAGCTCTTCGCGTTTGAGTGCATCATCGCGCGTGGAGTGGGTGAGCGACGAGAGCGGGTCCGCGACCTGTTCAATGGCGCTGAACACTTTGGAAAGCGCACAGAGCAAACGACACTGTGTGTGCTTCTATCCAGCATCGAACCACCAACCATTTCATGTGCGCCGCCGCCTGAAACCGCCGACGCCGCAAGCGGCGGACTTGACGGCGCTTTTCCGAGCAACGGGTGGTCAGAGACAGCGAACGGCTGGCCCGAACGCGCGTGAAACGGCGCCGCTAAGCGCCCGTCTCTCTCGCCGTATCGAAAAAGTTAGCTCTTCGCCGTCGCTTGCATCAGGCGAAGGCGGCAAACCGAGCGCGTTGACCCGCCCAGTCCAGAGGCAGGGGCTCAGAAATCAGCGCAGTCAGCGTCAAGGTCCGCGGCTGCCGGCCCTCCAGAATCTGCGACACCAAGTCAGGCGCTAGAAAAGCGAGGGGCAGCAGCTTTGCCGTGTGAAGGACGCAAAGTCCTTCATCGCGGGCCAAGCCCTTGATTGATTGCGGCTCGCCAGCCTCAAGCCGTCTCACCCAGCTGCGAGCCATGACAACGGCGCGCACCAGAGAGCGATCGACCTTAGTGGGCGCCGGTGCGCCACTCCGAATTAGGGTCGTGGAATTGCGCGGCCGTTCGAAGGACACATTGCACTTCAGAGTGACGGGCTCTGCATCGGGTTCACCTCCGAGCGCGTCGGCGGCGATGTCGATGAGCAACTCTGTCGGAAAGATTCGAACGCACAGCACGGCGTCCATCGTGCGTTGCCCAACGTCGAGGACGTCGGATGCCCAGCTCGGAGCGAGCTGCGGCGTGACCTCCTGAACGACAGCGTCTTCCAACCCGGTCATCGGAACGCGATGGATCGAACCTTTCGGCCCCTCTAGCCCGTGCTCGCGTGTCATGTAGTAGCGATAGCGAACTGATTGCTTCTTGGTGATGGTCGGGCTCATTGGATTACCGAGCGAGTCGAACACCTTCCCAATTAGCCGCGCGCCTGAACGCAGTTGTGCACTGCGGCCTTTGCCACGGGTTTTGCCTCTTAACTGTTGGACCGCGTCCCAGAGCTCTGGATTGATGATGCGCTCATGCTGGCCAGCGTGTTGAACGCCTTTATGTCGGATGACGCCGCAATAAATTGGATTGTCGAGTATTTGCGCCAGTGCGCCAGGATAGATAGTGACGCCGCCGCGCGTGTTGCCCTTTCGACTCGTGTGCCGCTTCGACTTGATGCCGCGGTCGCGCAAATCGTCCGCAAGCAACGATACCGATCCAACTTCGAGGAAACGTCTGAATATGAAGCGCACCGTTTCTGCTTCGTCCGGGTTCACCACCAGTGCGCGCTCACCGACATCGTAGCCGAGCGGCGGCGTCCCGCCCATGAAGATGCCCTTGGCTTTGGACGCTGCGAACTTATCGCGGATGCGCTCGCCAGTGACTTCGCGCTCAAACTGAGCGAATGAGAGCAGCACGTTCAGCGTAAGCCGCCCCATGCTGGTCGTCGTGTTGAACGACTGTGTGACCGAAACAAAGGATGCCCCTTCAGCATCCATGATCTCAACGATCTTAGCGAAATCTGTCAGTGAGCGCGTGAGTCTATCGACTTTATAGACCACGACGACATCAACGCGACCGGCGTTGATGTCGTCGAGCAGCTCACGCAGAGCAGGGCGCTCGATCGAGCCACCGGAATAGCCGCCATCTTCGTAGACGCGTCGCGCCGCAACCCATCCTTCGCTAGCTTGAGACTTGATAAAGGCAGCACATGCTTCGGCTTGCGCATGCAGCGAATTGAAATCCTGGGCGAGACCTTCCTCGGTCGAGGTGCGCGTGTAGATCGCACATTGTCGCTTGGGCCTCATTTCTTTCTCACTCCGTTTGTGAGGCGAAAGAAGTGAGGACCGTTCCAGTGCGTGCCGGTTATGGCGCGCGCGACCGCTGTTAGTGATGTGAACGGTTTGCCCTCATAGAGGAAACCGGTGCTGGTCACCGTCACCGCGTAGCTAACGCCGTTCCACTCGCGCACCAGAACGCTGCCAGGTTTGGGTCGCGCTGCTGGAGCAGGGGCGAAATCTCTGTCCGCAACAAAGCGTGGCGCCAGATCGTCGAGTTTACGCCGAAGCGTTTGGGTTGGCCCGCCCTCTGTCCTTGCCTGCAGGTGGTACGAGAGTGCCCGCGCCAGGAGATCCCGTGATCGATGGCGAGGAAGCAGAATTTTCAGATACTCGCTCCACAGATCGCGCACCTGATCAAGTGTGAGGGCGTCGAAGTCGATCGGCGCCATCATGTTCGATCCCGCATTCTCACCAACACCTCAGCTGCGCGCGACAGCGTAGAGAGATCAGTCGCGATCTCAGCGATTTCATCAGCGCCGCTCGGCGGAGCGAGGCGCTGATGATTGACGACCATGTCGTTGCCTGCTTCAGCCAGCACGACCATGGTTTGCCAGACGGCCGCGAGCGCCGCGCTGGCCTCGTCGGCAACATTCATGGCGCGCCTCCGATTTTGTAGACCCGCTCGCTACCGGATTTGGCCGACGTTATTGTGAAGCCTCGCTGCTTCTTGAGCACGCCGGACATCGCGCCGCGCACAGAATGCGCCTGCCAACCAGTTAGCGCTACGAGTTGGCCGATCGTTGCGCCTTTGCGTGCGCGCAGCGCGGTTACGATTTGATCGAGCTTAGTGGACGGCGATTTGGGCGGCGTCTTGCGCTGCTTTGAAGTTTGTTTGGCCATGTCGCTACTCCTTCGCCGGCTTATCGCCGGTACGACCGCAAGCCCGCCAAAGCGGGTGTGTGCGGGCCAGGAGTAGGGCGCGCGCTAAATCAAGGAGATGCGTTGTTGCGGTGCGACATGGCCTTGTTCATCAAGTCCATGCACGCTCTCTTCCGCAGCGAAGTCCAGCTGTCAACGCCGGACCAAAAGTACATCACTTGGGCGGCGTAAAAGTACATCACTGACGGTGGATGCAGGTGTTAACGCAGAGGGCCCCCGATCGGGGGCCCTCTGCGTTTCGGCGGCGATATTGAGCAAGCTCAGGGGTCGAGGATTTCGCCGGTTTCAGGATCGAAGGCGGGCTCCGGCGGCG
>Ga0163150_10001190_pt1 | contig 45372 bp, 48 predicted proteins | sample OliLakLV19P2IB_FD_148628 | JGI IMG/M metagenome (GOLD analysis project Ga0163150, IMG submission 148628) | Freshwater microbial mat bacterial communities from Lake Vanda, McMurdo Dry Valleys, Antarctica - Oligotrophic Lake LV.19.P2.IB | ecosystem: Environmental > Aquatic > Freshwater > Lake >... | reverse complement strand
GCTGTAGTCGTCGTCGGGGAAGGTGCCTTCCTTGACCTCCTTGATGTATTGCGTGATGCCCTTCACCGCGACTTCGGTGAGGTTGGAGAAACGCTTGGTGAACTTGGGCTTGAAGTCGGTAAAGACGCCGAGCAGGTCGTGGCACAGCAGGATCTGCCCGTCGGTGCCGACGCCCGCGCCGATGCCGATGGTGGGGATCTCGAGCTGTTCCGAGATCACGCGCGCGATCTTCGCCGGCACCGCCTCGAATTCCAGCATGAAGCAGCCCGCGTCCTGGATCGCAAAGGCGTCCTCGAGGATTTTCATCGCGGTGACGGCGGTCTTGCCCTGGATCTTGAAGCCGCCGAACATCGCCACCGTGTGCGGCGTCATGCCGATGTGTGATGCCGTGGGGATGCCGGCATCCACCATGGCCTTCAAGATGTGCGCCTGGCTCTTGCCGCCCTGGGGCTTCACTGCATCGGAGCCCGCGTCCTGCATGAAACGCGTGGCGTTGGTGAGCGCGCGGTCGATGGTGTTGTAGCTCTGGTAGGGCATGCAGCCCAATACAAAGGTGTTTGGCGCTCCCCGGCGGATGGCCTGGGCATGCATCACCATCATCTCCATCGTCGCCGGGATGGTGTTGGTGTGGCCGTGGGCGATCATCGCCAGGCTGTCGCCAACCACGGCGACGTCGACACCGGCCATCTCGGCCCAGCGCGCGGCGGTGTAGTCGGGAACCGACATGTACACCATCTTTTCCCCCGACGTTTTCGAGTCGAGGATTTCCTGGAGGGTGCGTTTCTTGCGGGGCGGGGGAGGGGCGGACACGGAGTCTCCGGATTGACAAAACGGTGATCGACAACTAATATATCAGTCGTCGAAGCAGGCAAGCAAGGGGCGCACCGCCATGATGACCGAACGCCAGCGCAAGTTCCGCGAAAAATACCTCTCCGAGGTGAGCCCCCTCTACAACGGCCTCGTCCACGTCATCGTGACCTACGGCGTGGGCATCGCCGCCATCTGGTGGTGCGTCAGCCGAATGCAGGACGCGCGCTGGGAATGGCTGGTGCTGATCCCGGTGTTCCTGGCCGGCAACTTCGCCGAGTGGGCGATGCACAAATACGTGATGCACCGGCTGATCGACGTCTGGGCCGTCCGCGCGATCTACGACCGCCACACCCGCCAGCACCACCAGTATTTCACCGACCACGAGCCGACCATCACCACGGTGAAGGAATTCCGCATCGTCTTCTTCCCGTGGCGGCTGCTGGCCGTGCTGGGCGTGATGGGCGCCGTGCTGGGCTACGTCACCTCGCTCATCTGGAACGCCAACGCGGGCTACGTGGTGTTCATCACCATGATCGGCCAGTACCTGTTGTACGAGACGTTCCATTTCTCCTGCCACGTGCCGGAGAACTGGTTCGTGGCCAACATGCCGTTCATCAACACCATCCGCCGCCACCACCGCGCGCACCACAACATGGGCATCATGATGCATTGCAACATGAACCTCACGTTCCCGATCGCCGACTGGGCCATGGGGACGAGCGACCTCAAGCGCGGGCTGGTCGGGCACCTCTTCAACGGCTACAGCGAGAAATACGTCCGCGAGGAGCTCAAGCCTGTGATGGAGCGTTTCCGCACCGCGAAGGTCCAGAACGAGCGCGTGACGCTCGATGGGCCGAAGCTCACCGCCGAAGAAACGCGGCTGCTGGCCGGCTAGCGCCGCCGCAGGCGAGAGAAGGCAAACCCCGCCAGCACAAGCGCCAGCAACAGCTGCGTGTACCACGCGAGCGTCGGGATGCCGCGCACCCCCGGCACCAGCAGCAGCGCGGCCGAAAAGGTTCCCGGGGCGAAGGTGAAGGCGCGCACCTCGTCCACGCGCCCGGAGTGGAACTCCTGGTTCACCAGCGGGTTGATGCCGATGCCGAAGGCGCCGGCCGGGACGTTTGGCCCCGAGCCGCTCACGTCGTTGACCCGCCCGTTCACGTAGAAGGTCGTGACTCCCGAATCGCGCACCACCGCCAGGTGTGTCCAGGTGTTGGGCTGGACCGGCGCGGAGCCACCGATGACCACTCCGCCGTAGAGGTAACTCCACGTCGCCCCATTGCGGAAAATGCCCCAGCCGCTGGTCGAGGTGTTGCCGTTGTATGCCACGACCGCGCTGCCCGCGGCCGTGGTTGTGTAGACCCACGCCTCGAGGCCGAAGTTATCGGTCGCCGCGGATACAACGGCCGCGTTGCGATATCCGTCCGCACCCGCGAATTCCATCGCGAGCGCCGAGATCGGGGAAGGGGCCAGCGCGTACGTGGGTGCATTGAAGCGCCCGAGGTCGTTGGCGCCGGCGGAATCCACCGTGGGATCGGCACCCGGCCCACCCGGCGTGGCGCCCGGGTCCGCTTCTCCCAGGTGGTAGAACGCGACCGGGGTCAGTTGCGCGAAGGCCCCGAGGGGCGCCAGGCAAAACACGGCGGCAACGATGATCCGGATCGCATGCATGTGCGTTCTTCCCTATGGTTGTGGCTGCAATCTATACCAGAACGGTTTGTTGCGCATCCCGGCACGGCCGGAGCCGCCAGCCGCTATGATTCAGGGTTCCATGGACGACGCCTTTCCCGCCGCAACCAGGCACCGCCGCCGCTGGCCCTGGGTGGTGATAACACTTGTCATCGCCATCGCCGCCGGCAGCTGGTATTGGGGCGCCTCCCGCAAGCAGGACGCGCAGGCGATCACGCGCCCCACCCACCAGAAACTGGTGTCAGAGACGACTTTCCGTGGGGCGGAAAATCGTCTCTGACACCAGTTTCTCGCGAGGCCGCGACGTTCTCATCCTGGGTGGCGGCAACGCGGCGTTGTGCGCGGCGATCACGGCACGCGCGCAGGGCCTTTCCGTGCTGGTGGTCGAGGCGGCCCCGATCCACTATCGCGGCGGAAACAGCCGGCACACGCGCAACATGCGCACCATGCATGAGGGGCCGCTGCCCCCGCTCACCGACGCCTACCCGGAAGAGGAATATTGGCAGGACCTGCTGAAGGTCACGGGCGGCCTCACGGACGAACGCCTGGCCCGCATGACCATCCGCGAGACCGAACGCCACGTGCCGTGGATGAAGCGCCACGGGGTGCGCTTCCAGGCGCCGCTTGGAGGCACGCTGCACCTGTCGCGCACCAACGCGTTTTTCCTCGGCGGGGGCAAGGCGCTGATGAACGCGTATTACCACGCCGCGCAGGAGATGGGTGTGGAGGTCGCCTACGACACGCAGGTGGTCGACCTCAAGTTCGAGGGCTCGCGTTTCACACACGCGACGGTGCTTCGGGATGGCGCCGCGCACGAGATCCGCGCGAAGGTGCTGGTGGCCGCGGCCGGCGGTTTCGAGTCGAACCTGGATTGGCTCAGGGAGGCATGGGGCCCGCCGGCGGACAACTTCATCGTGCGCGGCACGCCATACAACATGGGTGTCGTGCTCAAGCTGCTGCTGGAGCGCGGCGCGCGGCAGGTGAGCGACGCGACGCAGGGACACTGTGTCGCCATCGACGCGCGCTCGCCGAAGTTCGACGGCGGCATCGTCACGCGCGTGGATGCGGTTTCGCTCGGCATCGTCGTGAACCGCAATGGCCAGCGCTTCTACGACGAGGGCGAAGACTTCTGGCCCAAGCGCTACGCCATCTGGGGGCGGCTGGTCGCCGGGCAGCCGGACCAGATCGGCTACGCCATCATCGACGTGAAATCCATGGGCAAGTTCATGCCGCCGGTGTTCCCGCCGATCAAGGCCGGCACACTTGCGCAGCTGGCACAGGCCTTCGGGCTGGATCCCGCGGCGCTCGAAAAAACCGTGGCCGAATTCAACGCCGCGGTGAGACCGGGGACCTTCGACCACACGAAGTTCGACGATTGCGCCACCGTCGGGATCACGCCGCCCAAGACGCACTGGGCCCGGCCCATCGACACGCCGCCCTATTATGGATATCCGCTGCGCCCGGGCATCACCTTCACCTACCTGGGCGTGGCCGTCGACGACAAGGCGCGCATGATCATGGATGACGGCAAGCCGTCCGAAAACGTGTTTGCCGCAGGCGAGATCATGGCCGGCAACGTGCTGGGGAAGGGCTACCTTGCGGGGATCGGGATGGCGATCGGGACGACCTTTGGCCGCATTGCCGGTGATGAGGCGGTGAAACTTTGCGCCTCCTTGTTTCCGGCTTCAGGGGGTAGCGCAGCGTGAAGCAGCTGGAAGCCCTCGTCGAAGAAGCAACCCGCGTCTTCCAGATCTGCAACGCCTGCCGCTATTGCGAAGGTTATTGCGCGGTGTTCCCGGCGCTCGAGCGCCGCCTGGAATTCAGCGCCGACGACGCCCACTATCTCGCCAACCTCTGCCACAACTGCGGCGCCTGCCTGTACGCGTGCCAGTACTCGCCGCCGCACGAATTCAACCTCAACTTCCCGCTGGTGATGTCGCAGGTGCGCGCGCAGACGTACAAGCGCTACGCCTGGCCGCAATTCCTTGCGCGTGCCTACGACCACAACGGCCTCGTCACGGCCCTGGTCACGGTGCTGTCGCTGGCGGCGGTGTTCGCCTTCACCGCCTGGTACGCGAGCCCGGATCGCTTCTTCGCGGCGTGGAGCGATGCGCAGGGTTCGTTCTACGCGTTGTTGCCGCACAACCTGATGGCGGGTGTTTTCGGTGCCGTGTCGGTTTTCGTGATGGTCGCCTTCCTGATGGGCTTCGCGCGATTCTGGCCCGACATGGGCGAGGAGACGATGGAGTTCCTCAAGGCGCCCTCGTTTTCGGGCGCGGTGTGGGACGCCATGGGATTGCGCTACATGGACGGCGGCGGCCTGGGCTGCACCTACCCGACCGAGCGCCCGTCGAACGCGCGCCGCGTCTTCCACCACTTCACGTTCTACGGCTTCCTGCTGTGTTTCGGCGCAACCACGGTGGCGACGATTTATCACTACGTCTTCGGCTGGAAGGCGCCGTATCCCACCTACAGCCTGCCGGTGCTGCTTGGCATCTTCGGCGGACTGGGGCTGCTGATCGGGCCGGCGGGGTTGCTGTGGCTGCGCATGCGCCGCGATCCCGCCCTGGGCGACCCGAAGCAGGCCGGCATGGACGTGGGCTTCCTCGTGCTGCTGTTCCTGGTGAGCGCCACCGGCCTCGCGTTGCTGGCGTTGCGCGAGACACGCGCCATGGGCGTGGCCCTCGCGCTGCACCTGGGCGCCGTCCTCGCGTTGTTCCTGCTGCTGCCCTACGGCAAGTTCGTGCATGCGTTGTACCGCTTTGCCGCGCTGGTGCGTTTCCACATCGAGCGTCGCAGGCCCCTGCCGGAGGTTGCAAGCGAATGAAGATCGCATCGATGCGTGAAGTGGTGACCCCGGCCGAATGGAAGGCGCGAGTGGATCTCGCCGCCTGCTACCGGCTGGTGGATCTCTACGACATGTCCGACATGATGGCCAACCACATCTCCGCCGCCGTGCCGGGTGAGGAAGGCTCGTTCCTGATCAACCCGTACGGGATGATGTACGAGGAGATCACGGCGTCGTGCCTGATCAAGATCGACATCGACGGCAACATCCTCGCCAAGCCGGATTTCGGGGACCTGGACTACGGCATCAACAAGGCGGGCTACGTGATCCACGGCGCCATCCACAAGGCGCGCCACGATGTCGCCTGCGTGATCCACACCCACACCTGGGCGGGCATGGCGCTGTCCGCGCTGGATTGCGGCGTGTTGCCGATCAGCCAGACCTCGATGCGTTTCCTGAAGGTCGGTTATCACAACTACCAGGGCGTGGTGCTGGACAGGAAGGAGGAGGCCTCGCTGCTCGCCGACCTCGGCGCCAGCGAGGCGCTCATCCTGCGCAACCACGGACTGCTGACGGTTGGCAAAACCATCGGCGAGGCGTTCAACTGGATGCATCGCCTCGAGCTTACCGCGCGGTCCCAATTGGCCGCGATGGCGACGGGAGCAAAGCTGGTGACGGTGGGCGGGAAGGTGCTCGAGGAGACGTACATGAACTACCAACCCCAGACGCGGCGGCCCTATGGCGTCATGGAGTGGCCCGCGCTGCTGCGCAAGCTCGACCGGATGGATCCTTCCTATAAGGACTGATTCAGGGAACGCCGATGTCCGCCGATGCCACGCCGATTGCCGCCGATGCACCTCGCGGAACAAGAACATATATGGGCTTCGTGCCATGGCTTGAAATGGCCGCGAACTACTATTTTGCTTTTAAGGACTGATTCAGGGAACGCCGATGTTCGCCGATGCCACGCCGATGGCCGCCGATGCATCCCGCGAACCAATAGGAAATGATTGCGTCACGTGCCATGGCTTGGATATGCCGCGAACTACAATTTTGCTTTTATCGGCGGCCATCGGCGTGGCATCGGCGGACATCGGCGTTCCCTGAGGTACTGATTGCGTCACGTGCCATGGCTTGGATATGCCGCGAACTACAATTTTGCTTTTATCGGCGGCCATCGGCGTGGCATCGGCGGACATCGGCGTTCCCTGAGGTACTGATTGCGTCACGTGCCATGGCTTGGATATGCCGCGAACTACAATTTTGCTTTTATCGGCAGCCATCGGCGTGGCATCGGCAGCCATCGGCGTTCCCTGAGGTACAGAAAAGCGCAGCATGAAGGTCGTCGATTCGCAGATCCACATCTGGGGGGCCGACACCCCGGACCGCCCGTGGCTCAACCGCGGCACACACGCGCATCGCGATCCACCCTTCACCGCCGCTGAAGTCCTCGCCACGATGGACGCCGCGGGCGTGGACCGCGCCATCCTCGTCCCGCCATCGTGGGAAGGCGACCGCAACGACCTCGCGATCGCGGCCGCCCGCGCGCATCCCGATCGTTTCGCGATCATGGGCCGCCTCGATTGGGAATCACCCGGCGCGCGCGAAGCGCTGGAAACCTGGCGCGGCCAGCCCGGCATGCTGGGACTGCGGTTCCTCTTCCACACTGCGCTGCTGCGCACGCCTTTTCTCGACGGCAGGATGGACTGGCTGTGGGCGCAGGCCGAGCGCCTGGGCCTGCCGGTGATGATTGGCCTGCACCAGGAATACCTGGCGCATGTCGACCACCTGGCCGCGCGGCATCCGGGCCTGCGGATCGCCATCGACCACCTGGGCCTGGTGAGCACGGAGCGCGACGCGCACGCTTTCCGCAACCTCGATCGGCTGCTGGCGCTCGCCGCGCGCGCCAATGTCGCCGTCAAGGCGAGCGCGCTGCCCTGCTACACGCAGGATGTCTACCCGTACCGCGCGCTGCACCCCTACATCCGGCGCGTCGTGGATGCGTTCGGCCCGCGGCGGGTGTTCTGGGGCACCGACCTGTCGCGATTGCCCTGCACCTGCCGCGAAGCGATTACGATGTGGACGGAGGAGATGCCGTGGCTTTCGCCCGGCGACCTCGAATGGATCATGGGCCGCGGCGTGAGCACGTGGCTCGGGCAAACAGGAACCGAGGAGACAAACCAATGATGCAATGGATTTCCAGGACCGCGCTCGCGGCGATGGTGGCGCTGGTTCCCGGCGCCGTGCTGGCGCAGGCATTCCCGTCGAAGCCGCTGAAGGTCGTGGTGGGGTTCGCCCCCGGCGGCAACCTCGATGTCACCGCGCGCATCCTGGCCGAATCGATGTCGAGGAGCCTGGGCCAGCCGATCGTGGTCGAGAACCGCCCCGGCGCCGGCGGCGTCATCGGCAGCGACCTGGTGGCCAGGGCCGATCCCGATGGCTACACGCTGGTGGCCGCCACCACCGCCACCACCATCGTGAGTCCCCTGATGGTGCCGAACCCGCCCTACACCGCGGCGAATTTCGCCAGCGTGGGTGTGATGGCGGTGACCCCGCTGATGGTCGAAGTGCCCGCGTCCAGCCCCTACGTCGACTTCAAGTCGTTTGTTGCCGCGGTGCGGGCGAAGCCGGGCGCGGTAAGTGTCGCCCACTCGGGCAACGGCACCTCCAACCACATCGCGCTGCTGCAGATCCAGGACGCGCTCAAGGTCAAGTTCAACGTCGTGGCGTACAAGGGGTCGGGCCCGGCGCTGATCGACGTGGTGGGTGGCCAGGTGGATTCGATCGTCGACCAGACGTCGAGCTCGCTGGCGCTGGTCAAGGCCGGCAAGCTGCGGCCCCTGGCGGTGGGCACGCGGGCGCGCCTGGCGGATCTGCCCGGCATCCCGACGCTGGAAGAAGAAGGCATGAAGGGTTTCGAGGCGGTGACGGCCAGTGTGCTGCTGGCGCCGGCGAAGACACCACCCGCGGTGCTCAGGGTGCTGAATGCGGCGCTCGGCAAGGCGCTTGCGGACCCGGTGGTGGGCAAGAAGCTGCAGGACCTGGGCGCGGTCCTGCGCCCGATGAGCGCGGATGATGCCGAACGCTTCATGAAGGACGAGGAGGCCAAGCTCACGGCACTCGCAAGAACCGGAGTATTGAAACCCGACTGAGGAATCCACCATGTCCGCGAAGAAAGCCAGGGCAGTGCCGAAGGGCAACGCAAAGCAGGCGTACATCGACCGCCTGGCGCGCGAACGCGGCTTCGTGCTCGACTACCACAAGGTGCTGGTGAAACACGACTTCGAGGCGATGGTGGGGATCAACGGGTTCCTCGAAGCCGTGTACCTCAAGCGCAGGCGGCTGGACCTGCGCTCGCGTGAGCTGATCTGCATCGTGGGCCTGATCCTGCAACGCGCGCGGCCCGCGCAGATCCAGAGCCACATGCGCCTGGTGCTGGACCAGGGCCTGTCGAAGGGCGAGCTGCTGGAGGCGGTGGAGCTGGTGATCGGGCTCGGGGGCTTCGTGCCCTTCCAGGAGGGGCTCAAGGCGTGGTGCGAGGTGACCGGCGCCACCGGCATCGAACCAACCGCGCTCGTCTACCAGGAATAGCCGGGGCCGGAGAACGTGGCGGGCAGGCCCGCACGCTACTGCCTCGAAGCCTCCCGCCCGGCCAGCCGCCCGAAGATGGCGGCCTTCCCGTTGGCGCTGCTCGACATGTACGCCGCGCCATGCAGCCCGCCGATCACCTCGCCCGCGGCATAGAGCCGCGCGATGGGTTCGCCGAACACATCAACCACCCGCATCGATTCGTCCACCGCCAGCCCGCAATACGTCGCCAGGACCACGCTGGTGCACGGATAGCCGTAGAACGGGGCGGTGGCGATCGGCTTCAAGGTGCCGTAGTCGACGTTGGAAAGCCCCTTGCGCCCGAACTCGTCGGCGGCGCCTCGCCCCACGGCGTCGTTGTAACCCGCCACCGTCGCCTTCAAGCCGTCGGCATCGATCCCCAGCTTGCCCGCCAGGGCCTCCAGCGTATCGGCGCTTTCGATGCGCCCGGCGTCATAGGCCTCGTTGATATCGAAGGCGGGCACTCCGGCATCCGAAAGCGCGAAGACCGGCGCGTCGAACACCTGCCAGGCCATGGCGCCGTCCTGCTCCAGGCAGCGGTCGCCGATGTCCTTGTACGAGATCGCCTCGTTCACGAAGCGGCGCCCGGACCGGTTCACCGCGATGGCGCCGCGGTAGATGGCGAGCAGCGGCTTGTACTCTTCGGGCTTCGCGCTCGGATGGCTTCCGAAGGTGCCCTTGACGTAGCCCATGTCGCGCAGCCCGGCGCCGAGTTTCCACGCCATCAGCAGGCCGTCGCCGGTGTTGCCGGGCCCGCCCATGCGCTGCGCATTTTTCTGCGTCGGGGCGAAAGTCTGCAGCAGCGCCTCGTTGCGCGAGAAGCCGCCCGACGCAATCACCACGCTGCGCGCCTGCACACGGCGTGTGCCTTTCGAATCCTCCACGAAGGCGCCGGTGACCGCGCCGCGATCGTCGACCAGCAGGCGGCGCGCGCGCGTGCCCAGCGCCACCGTGATGTGGCCCGTGGCGTCGGCCGCGGCGCGCAGCCGGGCCATCAGCTCGCGCGGGTTGGTGCGGTGGGATCGGGGAACACTTTGCCCGCCGGCGGAAAAAACCGTCTCGAACGTGACGCCGATGCCCTTGAGCCAGCGGTAGGTCTCGGCCTGGTGGGCCGCGTAGGTGTCGACGAGGCGCGCGTCGTTGGCCTGGTTGCCCACCTTCATGAGGTCGGCGGCCAGGCGCGCGGGCGCGTCCTCGATGCCCCGCGCCTTCTGCTCGTCGGAGCCCGCGAACGCGAAGGAGCCGCCGCTGATGATCGTGCTGCCGCCGATCGCAGGCTGTTTTTCCAGCAGCAGGACTTGCTTGCCGGCTTGCGCCGCGGCTATCGCGGCGCTGAAGCCGGCCAGGCCGCCGCCTATGACCAGGACGTCTGTTTCGTTCACTTTTCGCTTCGCTCTTTGGCTACTTCAGGGAACGCCGATGTCCGCCGATGCCACGCCGATTACCGCCGATAAAGGCAAAAGAAGATTGGTTCGCGGCCAATTCGAGCCATGGCACGAAGCCCATATGTCTTTTCAGTTCGCGGGGTGCATCGGCGGCAATCGGCGTGGCATCGGCGGCAATCGGCGTTCCCTGAATGAGTCTTTCAATCCAAAGGTCCAATCCCACCGGCAGCCACGTTGCCCCTAGTCCGGCCGGGCCCCGGAATCCTTGATCACCTTCTTCCACTTCTCGACATCCTTCGCGAGCAGCGCCTGGAAAGCGTCCGACGTGATCGGGGCGGGCTCCGCACCCAGCGGCTCCAGGCGCGTGCGGTATTCGGGCGATTCGTTCATGCGCTGCGCCTCCTGGTGCAGGACCGCGATCACCTCGCGCGGCGTGCCGGCCGGGGCGACGACGCCGAACCACGAGACCACCTCGTAGCCGGGGACGCCGGATTCCTGCACCGTAGGCACGTCGGGCAACACGCGCAGGCGCGAGGTGCCGGTGACGGCGATTGCCTTCACCTTGCCGGCGCGCACCTGGGTGGATGCGACGGTGACGTCGGCGAACATGAGGTCGATGTGGCCACCCAGCAGGTCGGCCATCGCGGGCGCGCCACCCTTGTACGGGACGTGGCTCAACTGCGCGCCGGTCATGGAGCGCAACATCTCGCCGGACAGGTGGCCCGCGCTGCCGGTGCCCGCCGAGCCGAACGTGAGTGGCCGGGCGCGTGCCTTCGAGAGCGCCACCAGGTCCTTTACGCTGCCCACGTTGAGCGCCGGGTTGGCCACCAGCACCATCACCGTGGTTGCCAGCGTGCTCACCGCAGCGAAGTCCTTGACCGGGTCGAAGGGCATGTTCGGCATCAGGCCCGCGTTGATGGTGGTGGAGCTGGGCGCGGCGATGAGCAGTGTGAGCCCGTCGGCCTTCGATTTCGCCACCAGGTCGCCGCCGATGGTGCCGCTGGCGCCCGGCTTGTTGTCGACCACAGCGGGCGAGCCGAAGCGCGCCGTCAGGCGTTCGGCGTAGATGCGGCCCACGATGTCGTTGGGCCCGCCGGGCGGGTAGGGCACCACCACCCGGATCGGCTTGCCGTCGGGAAAACCCTGCGCGGCAGCGGCGCCGGCGCAGGCCATGGCCGCGACGGCCAGGGCGCGGGCGAGTGCGCACGCGATGCGTGTACGATGCGCGCGCATCAGAACACGCGCTCGAGGACAGGACGCGCCTTCGGCGTTGCCTCGCCACCCAGATCGGCAAGGATGGCGTTGATGCGTTCGGGGCCGTAGGGCTCCGAGAGGTTGTAGTCCTTCGCGATGCGCGCGGCTTCGGCCTTGAGCTCGCGCGCCTGCAGGGTGCAGGAGATGAGCACCACGCGCTCGTCGGTCGTCGACCGCTTGCGGTCGACGAGCCCCTTGGCCTGCAGGCGCTTGAGCAGCGGGGTGAGCGTGCCGCTGTCGAGGTCGAGCTCGCGCCCGAGTTCGGCGACCGAGACGCGGTCGCGCTCCCACAGGCGCACCAGCACCATGTACTGCGGGAAGGTCAGCCCGAGGGCGAGCAGGTAAGGTCGGTAACGTGCAACGGTATTTCTCTGCGCGAGGTACAACGCGAGGCAGAAGCGGTCCTCGAGGCTGAGGCTGGCGCTGCGTTCCTTCAACTGCGGCTGGCGAATGGAGATCATGGTGTCTTTGGGTCCGTCTTTGATATGTTGCGTACGATTAGAATTTGCCAGCGCCGCGCGGCGCGCCGACCATTAAGGCATCGGGCCCGAGTGCCCCGTCCTTCGGTGGTAACCACCCATGTCCCAGCAGCCGATCCGCATTGCCTGGCAGAGCAGCCGCCCGGTACAGAACTTCCCCGCCTACACGCGCGCCATCGAGGAACACGCGGCGCGCTACATGTCGCCCGGCACCAGCATCGCGGTGCGCGGCACCGGTTTCGGCCCGCCGAACCTCGACTACCAGCTGTTCGACTTCCTCAACAACGTCGAGGTGCTCAAGAGCGTGGTTTCGGCCGAGCGCGAAGGCTTCGACGTCGTGGCGGTGGGCTGCGTGCTCGACCCGATCCTCGACGAGCTGCGCGAGGCGGTGGACATCCCCGTGGTCTCCTTTTCCGAGACCGCCATGCGGGTGGCGACGACGCTGGGCCACAAGTTCTCGATCCTCACGCACAACGAGCCGATCGCCACCAAATACGTCTCGCAGCTGGTCAAGCGCTACGGCATGGAGCCGTGGTGCGCGGGGGTGGTGAACTTCGACCTCTCGTTCGAGGCGCTCGAAGAGGCGATGAAGGGCAACCCGGATGAATGCCACCGCCTCACCACCGCGGCCGCGGAGCAAGCGGTGAAGCAGGGCGTGGAAGTGATCATCCTCGGCTGCGGGCTGCTCAACCTGCTGGCCATGCGATACGGCTGGAACCGGTTCGCCGGCGCCCCGGTGCTCGACGTCACCGGTTGCCTGGTGAAAACCGCCGAGATGATGGTGGCGCTGCGCCGCGTGGCGGGTGTGGAGGTGAGCCGCGTCGGTTACTACTCGCGCCCGACACGCATGGAGGCCGATGAGCTCTACGACCTTTACGGTCTCTTTCCCGGCAAGACGCGCCTTCGCGCTACCGGTGATTGAACTGACTACTTCAGGGAACGCCGATGTCCGCCGATGCCACGCCGAAGGCCACCGATACAACCTGTGAGTGGTTCGTGGCCAGCCCAAGCCTGGACTCGAAACCCGGCCATCTGCTTTTGGTTCGCGAGGTATATCTGCGGCAATCGGCGTGGCATCGGCGGACATCGGCGTTCCCTGAAGTAGTCTTTTAAACCGCCGGCGCGGCACAGGACTGCCGCAGCACGAGCTCGGTAGGCAGCACGATCCGCCGCGGGCGGCTGCCGTCGACGGCCCCTGAAATCTTCGCCAGCAGCAGCTCGGCTGCCGCGGCCCCGACCTTCGCGAATTCCCAGCGCACCGCGGTAAGCGGCGGCTGGTGAAGGCTCGCCACGTCGGTGTCTCCGATCTGCACCAGCGAAAGTTTCTTCGGCACCGAAAGCTTGAGGGTGCGGATCGCCTTGAGCACGCCCGGCATCTGGTTGGCGCCCACCACCAGCGCGGTCGGCGGGCGGGGCGACACCAGCATGCGGTAGGCGGCGTGGTAGCCCGCATCGGGCAGGAAGCCGTCGAAGGACATCAACGAGGCATCCACCGGCACGCCGGCGGCCTTGTGCGCGGCCGCGTAGGCAAGCCCGCGCGCGCGTCCCGGCAGCGCGGCCTGCGTCACCGTGATGAGGCCGATGCGCCGGTGCGCGAGGTTGAGCAGGTAACTGACGGCCTGGTGCGCGCCGGAATAGTGGTCGGTGGCGACGCTGTCGAGCGGCAGGGTGCTTTCGCGCTCGAAGAGGACCGTCGGGATGCGCGATTCGGAAAGCACGCGCAGCGTTGCGGGGTCTTCTTCCTTCGACAGCGTGATGATCATCCCGTCGAAGCGCCGGCGCTGGAAGAGGTCGAGGATCTCCTTTTCCTTGTCGGGGCGGTCGCGGCTGTTGGTGAGGATCATGTTGTAGCCGCCACGGTAGAGCACCTCTTCGGCGGCGCCGACGGTGGCCGAAAAAAGCGGGTTCGAGATGTCCGAGACCATCAGTCCCACGGCGCGCGACGACTGGCTGCGCATGCTCTGGGCGGCGAAGCTCGGCACATAACCCAATGCGCGGGCGGCGGACAACACCCGTTCGCGCAGCTCGTGGCCCACGCCTTCCTTTTCGTTGATCACGCGCGAGACGGTGCCGAGCGAAACGCCCGCCCTGCGCGCGACCTCGACGATGGTGATGCGGGTGGCTTTTTTCATCGAAACGTTTCAATAGTTTGCCCTTCGATGGTGTGCAACGCAATGATTTTTAGCTATGAGGAATGCTGCATCGCACCAATGAAACGTTTCATTGACAGCCCCCCGGCGCCTGCCTAGACTCTGGCCACGCGGGTCAACCGCAAGAGAATCCCGATGGACCTCCCGCTTACCGGATTAACCGTGGTCGAGCTCGGCCACAGCGTTGCCGCTCCCTTCGCGGGGCAGGTGCTCGCCGACCTGGGCGCGCGCGTGATCAAGGTGGAAAACCCCGGCGCAGGCGACGACGCCCGCGCCTGGGGCCCGCCGTTCTGGCACGGCTCGTCGGCCACGTTCCAGAGCCTCAATCGCAACAAGCTATCGGTCACCGTGGACCTCAAGGACGCGGGGGAGGTGTCGCGGCTGCGCACCCTGATCACCGACGAGGCCGACATCGTGATCCAGAACCTGCGCCCGGGCCTCACGCGCCGCTTCGGCATCGATGCCGAGAGCCTGTGCGCGCGGGACGGCGAGCTCATCTATTGCAACCTCGGCGCCTTCGGCGCCGACGGCCCGATGCGCGACAAGCCCGGCTACGACCCGTTGATGCAGGCCTTCGGCGGCCTGATGAGCGTGACCGGCGAAGCCGGTCGCCCGCCGGTGCGCGTGGGCCCCTCGATCATCGACATGGGCGCGGGCCTGTGGTCGGTGATCGGCATCCTGGCGGCGCTGGAGAAGCGCAACCGCACCGGATTGGGCTGCGTCGTCGATACCTCGCTTTTCGAGACGTCGTTGTCGTGGATGACGGTGCCGGTGGCGCTGGCGCTGGCCTCGGGCAGGGACCCGGGCCGCAGCGGTTCGGAGGCCGCGATGATCGTGCCCTACAAAGCGTACAAGGCCGCCGACCGCTACCTCGTGATCGCCGCCGGCAACGATGCCCTCTTCCGCCGCCTGTGCGAGGCGCTGGGGCGCCCGGAATGGATCGCCGACCCGCGTTTCCTCGACAACGCGGCGCGCGTGCGCCACCGGGAAGCGCTCAACGAAATGATCGAGGCGATTGTCGGCGCACAGGACGCGGCACACTGGGGTGCGAAGCTCGACGCGGCCGGGGTGCCGTCGGCCCCGACCCAGAGCGTGAGCGAGGTCCTCGCCCACCCGCAGACGCGCGCGCTCGGCATGGTCCAGCCGGTGCCCGACGGGACCATGGAGCTCATGAGCCTGCCGCTGCGCTTCGATGGCCAGCGCCCGCCGATCCGCTCCTCGCCGCCGGCGCTCGGCGCCGACAATGGCGCGGTTTTCCAGATCTCCGAAGTGGAGGCTCCATGAGCCGCAAGCCCTACGAAACCCTCCAGGTCGAGGAGCCGTCGCCCGGGCTCCTCCTCGTGACGCTCAACCGGCCGGAAGTGCGCAACGCCCTCAACACGCAGATGGGGCGCGAGTTGCGCGATCTTTTCGTGCCGCTCAAGTTCACGCCGGGGGAACTGCGTTGCATCGTCATCACCGGCGCCGGCGACAAGGCGTTCTGCTCCGGCGGCGACCTGAAAGAGCGCAAGGGCATGAGCGACGAGGACTGGCGCCTGCAACACGCCATCTTCGAGGAGGCCTACTACGCCGTGATGGATTGCTCGGTGCCGGTGATCGCCGCGGTGAATGGCGCCGCGTACGCGGGCGGCCTGGAGCTGGCACTTGCCGCGGACTTCGCCTATGCGTCGAGCGAGGCGCGTTTCGCGTTGACCGAGGTCACCATCGGCATCATGCCCGGGGCCGGAGGCACGCAGAACCTGCCGCGCGCCGTGGGCGAGCGCCGCGCCAAGGAGATCATCCTCACCGGCCAGCCGTTCACCGCGCAGCAGGCGCTGGACTGGGGAATGGTCAACGCCGTCACCGCGCCGGCCGAGCTTTTGCCCACGGTGATGGCGGTTGCCGAACGCATACGCGCCAACGCGCCGATCTCGGTGCGCCAGGCCAAGAAGTCGATCCACGTGGGGTTGCAGATGGACCTCTCCTCCGGGCTGGTGTTCGAGGTGCAGGCCTACGAACGCATGATCGCGACCGAGGACCGGCGCGAGGGCATCAACTCGTTCAACGAGAAGCGCAAGCCCGACTTCAAGGGGCGCTAGGAAAGCGACATGGCAAACCGACCCAGGGCCTTCGTGCGCGAGATGGGGCTGCGCGACGGGCTGCAGAGCATCAGGACCATCATGCCAACTGCCACCAAGCTCGACTGGATCGCACGCGAGGCCGCGTGCGGCGTCCCGGAGATCGAGGTGGCGTCGTTTGTGCCGGCCAGGCTGCTGCCGCAGATGGCGGACGCCGCGCAGGTGGTGCCCGGCGCGCGCAAGGTGCCCGAGCTGATGGTTTCGGTCCTGGTGCCGAACATGCGCGGCGCCCAGGACGCGATCGCCGCGGGCGCGATGAAGCTCAACTACGTGATGAGCGTGAGCGAGAGCCACAACATGGCCAACGTGCGCCGCCCGGTGAGTGAATCACTCGCCGACTTCGGCCGCATCGTGGAATTCTGCAAAGGCCTGGATCCCACGCGCCGCCCGATCGTGGCCGGCGGATTGGCCACGGCTTTCGGCTGCACCATCGAGGGCCCGATCCCCGAGGAGCGCTCGCGTGAGCTCGCGGCGCAACTGGTGGAGCTGGGCGCCGACGAGATCATCGTGGCGGACACCGTCGGTTACGGAAACCCCGCGGCGGTGCGCCGCATCTTCGCCGGCGTGCTGGCCGAAGCGGGTGAGCTGCCCGTGGCCGCGCACTTCCACGACACACGCGGCGTGGGACTGGCCAACGTCGTCGCCGCGCTCGACCAGGGCATCGTGCGCTTCGATGCGTCGCTGGGGGGCCTCGGCGGTTGCCCGTACGCCCCAGGCGCCTCCGGGAACATCGTGATGGAAGACCTGGTGTTCCTGCTCGAGACCATGGGTTATGCCACCGGCGTCGACCTCACGAAACTCATCGAGGTGCGCAAGGTTGTGCAGGCGAGCCTCGCCGACGAGCAGAAACAATTCCACGGCGCGCTTTCGCAGGCCGGGTTACCGAAGAACTATGCACATGTCTGAGCACGGCATCGAAGATCCGACCCTGATGGCCCTCGGGGAGGACTACCCCGACATCCGCGAGGCCGTGCGCGCCATCTGCGAAGGTTTCCCCGGCTCGTACTGGCGCGGCCTCGAGGACGAAGAGGCGTATCCGGATGCGTTCGTGAAGGCGCTGACCGAAGCCGGCTACCTCGCCGCGCTGATCCCGGAGGAATACGGCGGCTCGGGGCTGCCGCTGCGCGCGGCCGCCGTGATCCTCGAGGAGATCCACGCATCGGGCTGCAGCGCTGGCGCCTGCCATGCGCAGATGTACATCATGGGCACGCTGCTGCGCCACGGCAACGCGGATCAGAAAAACAGGTACCTGCCCGAGATTGCGGCGGGCCGGCTGCGCCTGCAGGCTTTCGGCGTCACGGAGCCCACCACGGGGTCCGACACCACCAAACTCAAGACGCGCGCGGTGAGGGAGGGCGACGAATACGTCATCACCGGCCAGAAGGTGTGGATCTCGCGCGCGCTGTATTCGGACCTCATGCTGCTGCTGGCGCGCACCAGGCCGGTGGAGCAGTGCACGAAGAAATCCGACGGGCTTTCGGTCTTCCTGATCGACATCCGCAACGCCCAAGGCAACGGGCTCGAGATCCGCAAGCTGCCCGCGATGATCAACCACAACACCACCGAGCTTTTCTTCGACGGCTTGCGCGTGCCGGCCTCGAGCCTGATCGGCGAGGAGAACCGCGGCTTCAAATACATCCTCGACGGCATGAACGCGGAACGCATCCTGGTCGCCGCCGAAGCGCTTGGCGACGCGCGCTTTTTCATCCGGAAGGCCTCGGGTTATGCCAGCGAGCGCGTGGTGTTCGGCCGGCCCATCGGCCAGAACCAGGGCGTGCAGTTTCCGATCGCGCGCGCCTACGCGGAGATGAAGGCGGCGGACCTGGTCAATCGCAGCGCCGCAGCGCTGTTCCAGGCCGGTCGCGACTGCGGCGAGGAGGCCAACATCGCCAAGATGCTCGCCTCCGAAGCCACCTGGCACGCCGCCGACGCCTGCCTGCAGACCCATGGCGGCTTCGGCTTCGCGCGCGAGTACGATGTCGAGCGCAAGTGGCGCGACACGCGGCTCTTCCAGATCGCGCCAATCTCCACCAACCTGATTTTGTCGTACATCGGCGAACACGTGCTGGGCATGCCGCGTTCGTATTAGAAAACGCCCGAATCCCCGAGGAGAGAGAAATGTTCGCAGCATGGCGCAGGTCCGGCCTCGCATTGGCCGCAGTGGTGGCATTCAACGCCGCCGCGCAGTACCCCGACAAGCCGGTGAAGATCGTGGTGCCGTTCGCGGCCGGCGGCTTCACTGATTCGGTCGCCCGCATCGTGGGCCAGGAGCTCCAGAAGAAGTGGGGCCAGCCGGTGGTGATCGACAACCGCCCTGGCGCGGGCGGCAACATCGGCGCCGAGGTGGTCGCCAGGTCGGCGCCCGACGGCTACACACTTTTCCTCGCCACCAACACCACACACGCCATCAATGGCACGCTTTATCGCACGCTGCCCTTCGACCCGGTGAAGGACTTCGAGCCGGTGGTGCTGCTGGTGACCACTCCCAACCTGCTGGTGGTGGGTCCTACCGCGAACGTGAATTCGGTGAAGGAGCTGATCGCCGCGGCGAAGGCCGACCCAAAGCGCTTCAACTACGGCTCCACCGGCGTGGGCTCGTCGGTGCACCTGCAAGGTGAGCAGTTCAAGTCGCATGCCGGCATCCAGATGACACACATCCCGTACAAGGGCAGCTCGCAGGCGCTCACCGACCTCATCGGCGGCTCGGTGCAGGTGATGTTCGACAACCTCCTCTTCCAGATCCCGCAGGTGAAGGGCGGCAAGGTGAAGGCGCTTGCGATCACGGCGCGCAACCGCACCGCGCAGCTGCCGGACGTGCCCACCATGTCCGAGCTCGGAATCCCCGGCTTCGAAACCGGGCCGTGGTTCGCGATTGTTGCGCCGGCGAAGACCCCTGCGGCGATCGTCGCGAAGATCAACGCCGACGTGAACGAGGCGCTGAAGCTGCCGGAGGTGATCGACAAGCTCAAGGGCGCGGAGATCATCGGCGGCACGCAGCAGGAGTTTGCCGCGTTCATGGCGAAGGAAACCGCCAAATGGGGCAAGCTCATCCGCGACCTGGGCCTGAAGGCGGACTAGCAATGCAGCGCTGGGACGAGGAAGCCGAAGTGATCGTGGTGGGTGGCGGGCTCGCTGCCCATTGCGCGGCGCTGCAGGCCGCGGAAGGCGGGGCGCAGGTGCTGATGCTCGAGAAGGAAGCGCAGGTGGGTGGCTCCACCGTGCTGTCGGGCGGCTCGTTCGCCTTCGCGGGGACCGACCTGCAGAAGAGCAACCGCATCGAGGACAGCTCCGAGCGGCTGTTCGACGACCTCAGGCGCGTGGGTGAATACGGCAACGAGGAAGCCATCGTGCGCGCCTACGCCGACCACCAGCTCGATACCTATCACTGGCTCGCGAGCCACGGCGTCACCTTCGACAAGATCTTCCTCGCGGCGGGGCAGTCGGTTCCGCGCGCGCACTCCCGCAACCCGCGCGAGGTGATCGAGATCCTGTCGAAGCGCGCGGCGCAATCGGGCCGCGTCACCACGCGTACGTCGAGCCCGGTGCGCCGCCTTCTGCGTGACGGACTCGAGGGGCCGGTGCAGGGCGTGCGGATCGAAACGGACGGGAAGGCGCGCGCGATCCGCGCCAGGTGCGGCGTGGTGCTTGCGTGCGGCGGTTTTTCGCGCAACGACCAGCTGCTGAAGCTTTTCGCGCCGTCGCAGTCGAAGACGCATCGCGCGGGCGGGCCCGGCAACACCGGCGACGGCCTGATGATGGCGTGGCAACTCGGCGCCGGCATGCGCGACATGGGTTACATCAAGGGCACCTTCGGCGGGCACCCCGCCGCCGGCCCGGGCGAACACGCGTTGATGCTGCCGATCTACGTCGGCGCCATCGCGGTGAATTCGAAGGGCGAGCGGTTCATCGACGAGAGCAAGTCGTACAAGCTGATCGGCGACGCGGTCCTGTCGCAGCCCGACGCGATCGGCTTCCAGGTGTTCGACCGGAAGATCTTCGAGAAGGGGCAGGACGGCATCCCGACGATGGCGTTCAAGGCCAAGCTCGCCCTGGGGCAGGTGATCGCGGCGCCGACGCTGGCGGAACTGGCGAAGAAGGTGGGCATCGACCCCGAAGGCCTTGCGGGCACCGTGGCCGGATACAACGCCGCGGTCGACGCAGGGCGCGACGCGCAGTTCGGCCGCGACGGCTTGTCCAACCACTACGGCGCGCTTGCGAAGATCGATACCGCGCCGTTTTATGCCTATCCGTCCAAGAGTGTGGTCGTGGCGACCTACTGCGGCGTGTCGGTGGATCCGGCCATGCGCGTGCGCGACGTATACGACACCGTGATCCCCGGGCTCTGCGCGGCGGGCGAGGTGATCGGCGGGCTGCACGGCAACGCCTACATGACCGGCTCCTCGCTGGGCAAGGCGTCGATTTTCGGGCGGCTCGCAGGCCGCTCGGCGCTGGCCGCATGAACGTGGATCTGCTTGTTGTCGGCGGCGGCCTCGCGGGCTACTGCGCGGCGCTCGAGGCGGCGAACGCGGGCGCAAACGTGACGCTCATCGAGAAGGAGGGCAGGACGGGCGGCGCCACGATCCTTTCCGGTGGCTCGTTTGCCTTCGCCGGCACCCCGCTGCAGAAGGCGCGTGGCGTCGAGGATTCCGAGGAGCGCCTGTACGAGGACCTGCGGCGCGTCGGCGGCCACGAAAACGACGACGCAATCGTGCGCGCCTACGTCTCCAACCAGCGCGACACCTTCGACTGGCTTGCGTCCCACGGCGTGATATTCGAGCGCCTCTTCATCGCCTCCGGGCAGACGGTGCCGCGCGGGCACTCGCGCAATGCGCGCGAGGTGCTGGATATCGTCGAGGCACGCGTGCGCGAAACCGGCCGCGTCACCACCAAACTCAACGTCGCCGCGCGCCGCCTGATCCGCGACGAGGCGACCGGCGCGGTGACGGGTGTGCTGGCGGAATCGGGCGGCCGGGAAGAGACCATCAACACCCGCCACGGCGTGGTCCTCACCACCGGCGGGTTTTCGCGCAGCGAGTCGCTGCTCAAGCTCTTCGCCCCGCAGCAGGCTCTGGCGCAGCGCATGGGCGGCCCGGGCAACACCGGCGACGGGCTGCTGATGGCGTGGCGCCTGGGCGCGGGTTTTCGCGACATGGGCTACATCAAGGGCACCTTCGGCAACCACGTGAGCGCCGGGCCCGAGGACCACTTCCTGCTGTTCCCCATGTATGCCGGCGCCATCATCGTGAACACGCAGGCGAAGCGTTTCGTGGACGAGTCGCTGTCGTACAAGCTGATCGGCGAGGCGTGTATCCGGCAGCCGGGCGCCATCGGCTTCCAGGTATTCGACCAGCCGGTCTTCGATCGCGCGGTGCCGGGCGTGCCTTCGATGGATTTCCAGGCGGACCTCGATGCCGGGCGCGTGATCACCGCGCCGACGCTTGCGGGCATCGCGGGCATGCTGGGGCTCGACGCTGCGGCGCTTGCCGAAACGGTGGCGCGCTACAACGGCATGGCGGCGCAGGGCCGCGACGACGACTTCGGCCGCGACGGGTTGTGCAACCATTTCGGCGCGATGGCGCCGATCGGCAGGCCGCCGTATTACGCCTTCGCGGCGAAAAGTGTCGTGCTCGCGACCTATTGCGGGCTCACGGTGGATGCAACGATGAACGTGCTCGATGTCTTCGGCGCGCCGATCGCCAGGCTCTACGCGGCGGGTGGCTGCATCGGCGGCTTCCATGGCCAGGCCTACATGACCGGCACCGCCAACGGCAAGGCCACCATCTTCGGGCGGATCGCGGCACGCGCGGCACTGGGACAACCATGATCGACTATTCCGACGACGGGCGCGGGCTTGCGGTGGTGCTACTCCACGCCTTCCCCAACGACCGCACCCTGTGGCGCCCGCAGGTCGAGGCCTTCTCGGGGCGCTACCGCATCGTGGCGCCCACGCTGCGTGGCTTCGCGGGATCGGACCCGGTCGACGGCAAGGCGGTCACCATGGACCAATACGCCGACGACATCGTGGCGCTGATGGACGATCGCAAGATCGCGAAGGCCGTCGTGGGCGGCATCTCGCTCGGGGGTTACGTCACCCTGTCGCTGGCGCTGCGTTACCCCGACCGCGTGCTCGGCATCGTGCTCGCCAACACGCGCGCCACCGCCGACAACCCCGACTGGGCCAGCTTCCGCGAGGCGCTGGTGGCGCAGGTCGAGGCGCGCGGGCCCATCGCCGTGGTGGAAAACTACGGCGACAAGCCGTTCCGCCCCGATTGCCCCGAGCCGATCAAGGCCGAGGTGCGCGCGATGATGCTGAAGCAGCCGTCCGCGGGCCTGGCCTCGGGCACACGCGGCATGGCGGCGCGTCCCGATCGCAGCGCGCGCCTGGGCGAGATCAAGGTGCCGGCGCTTGTGATCAGCGGCACCAAGGACGCCTACATTCCGTCCTCCGACGGCGAGGCCATGCATCGTGCCATCGCCGGCAGCACCTTTGTCGACATCGAGGGCGCGGGCCATCTTTCGAATATCGACAGCGCGCCGCAATTCAACGCGGCGCTTGAACCCTTCCTCGCCGCCATCGAACGAAAGTCCGCACGGTGAAAGAAACCCACGCCACGGCCCTGCGCGGCCTCTACGATTCCTGGGGCCGGCAGGAGCTCACCGAACGCGCGCTGGCCACCGCCCGGCTCGGCATGCTCGACGTCATCGGCTGCATCGTCGGGGGCGCGCCGAGCGAGACGGCGGCCAAGGTGCGCGAGTTCGCCGCACAGCAGGCGTGTGAAGGCGGGGCTTCGGTGCTCGGCAGCCGCGAGCGGTACGCCGCGCCGATCGCGGCGCTGGCCAACGGCGTGGCCGGCCACGTCCTCGACTACGACGACATGAACTCCACCATGGTCGCGCACCCCAGCGTGGTGCTGGTGCCCGCGCTGCTGGCGCTGGCGGAGGCGCGCAACAAGAGCGGCGCGGACCTGCTTGCCGCCTACGTCCTGGGTTTCGAGGTGAACGGGCACTTCGGGCGCGCCATGGTGCCCACGCATTACAACAACGGCTGGCACTCCACCTCCAGCCTCGGCATCTTCGGCGCCACGGCGGGCGCGGCGCGGCTGCTGGGCCTGGACGCCGCCGGGATGCTCAACGCACTGGCCATCGCGGCGTCCAATTCCGCGGGCCTGCGCGCCAACTTCGGCTCCATGACCAAGTCGCTGCACGCCGGCCAGGCCGCGGAAGGCGCGGTGCGCGCGGCGCTGCTTTCCGCCAATGGGTTCACCGCCAACGCGGACGTGTTCGATTCGCCGACGGGATATTTCGCCGCCTACGCGAAGGGCGCGCAGCCGAAGCCCGCGCTGGCCGCGGGTGAGCTCGAGATCGAGAAGTCGGGCATCGGCATCAAGCCCTATGCCTGCTGCGGCGCCGGGATTTCGGTGATCGATGCCGCCCTCGACATCGCGGCCGCACACACCTTCGAGCCGGCGTCGATCCAGTCGATCGACGTGACGCTCAACGAGATGGCCCAGAGCATCATGCCGTTCCACGCGGCCGCCGATGGCCTGCAGGCGAAGTATTGCCACGAATACTGCGCCGCCGTGGCGCTGCTGGACCGGCGTGGCGGCCTGGCCCAGTTCGCGGACGAACGCGTGTCGCGCCCCGACGTGCAGGACCTGGCCAGGCGCACCAAGGTCCACGTCGACAAGGGCATGCCCGGCGGCGGCGGGCTGTTCCCCGTGGTGATGAAGGTGGCGCTGACCGACGGCCGCAGGCTCGAGGCCCGGCTGGAGGTGCCGCGCGGCCATCCGACGCGGCCGGTGGAACCCGCGGTGCAGCTCGACAAGTTCCTGGAATGCGCCGCGCCCGTGGTGGGCGAGACGCGCGCGCGGGATGCTGCGCGGCGCATCGGCGCCATCGAATCCGAAGCCACGCTGGCCCCCCTCATCAACCTGCTGCGCCGCTAGGAGCCGCGATGCCGATTGCGGAAATTTCGCCGGGCGTGAAGCTGCATTACGAATCCGACGACTACACCGATCCGTGGATCCGGCCCGATTGCGTGCTGATGCTGCACGGCATCGCTGAAAGCGCCGGCGCCTGGCGGATGTGGGTGCCCCACTTCGCGCGAAAGTACCGTGTGGTCCGCCCGGACCTGCGTGGCTTCGGGCAGTCGAGTGGACTGGGCGGCCAGGTGCCGAAGGACGTGGGCCTCTGGGCCGACGACATCGATGCGCTGGTGAACGGGCTGGGGTGCGGGCGCGTGCACGTGATCGGCGCCAAGCTGGGTGCGCTGGTGGGCATGGAGCTCGCGCGCCGGCGCGTGCCGTGGATGAAAACCATGACCATCGCGGGCCTGCTGATCTCGCCGAAAAAGGCCATCGGGCCGTGGGTGCCGGAATGGAAGAAACACATCGACGAGAAGGGCATGGAGAGCTGGGCGCGCCTCACGATGCCGGGCCGCATGGGCGATGCCATCTCGAAGGAGGCCAACGAATGGTGGGTGCGCGAGATGGCCGCGGCCCCGCCAGAATCGGTGAAGGCCTGCCTCACGATGGTCGCCGAAGTGGGCGAGGCCGAGGACCTGGAGAAGGTGGCCGTGCCGACGCTGGTGCTGGTGTCGAGCGGCAGGAAATCCGCAGGCAGCGACTTCGAGCAGCGCCAGTCGGTTGATGCCGTGGACCGATTCCGCTCGCGCATCCCGGTTTCGGAGCTCGCAACCATCGAGGCCACGTCGTACCACGTGGCCGCGACCCATCCCGACGCATGCGCCCAGCGCGTGTTGCGTTTCATCGAATCCAACGGAGGTTGAGATGCACATGACCAGGATCCTGCTGGCCGCGATGGCCTTTGCCTGCACGGCGCACGCCGCCGATTACCCGACCAAACCCGTGCGCCTGATCTCGCCCGCGCCCGCCGGAGGCAACGCCGACGCCGTTGCGCGCACGGTGTTCGAGCGTGTCGGCTCGCAGATGGGCCAGCCCTTCGTGGTGGAGAACCGCCCCGGCGCCGGCGGCAACATCGGCACCGAGATGGCGGTGGGCCAACCCGCCGACGGCTACACGCTGGTGGAGATCATCACCGCCAACACCATCAACGCGACGCTTTATCCCAACCTCAAGTTCGACCTCACCCGGGACTTCACGCCAGTGGCGCTGGCCGCGGAAATGCCGCTGATCCTGGTGGTGCATCCCTCGGTCCCCGCGAGGACCGTGAAGGAGCTGATCGAATACGGCCGCAAGAACCCCGGCAAGCTCAACTACGCGTCCGCGGGCAACGGCACCGGCGGGCACGTGGCCGCGGAGCTCTTCAAGACCATGACGGGCCTGGACATCCAGCACGTGCCGTACAAGGGCGCCACACCCGCGGTGACGGACCTCATCGGCGGCCGCGTGGAGATGTTCTTCGACGGCATGCCCTCGGCGCTGCAACATGTGCAGTCCGGGCGCCTGCGCGTGCTGGCGATCACCTCGTCGAAGCGATCGGCGACCATCCCCGACGTGCCCACCGTGGCCGAGTCCGGCGTGCCGGGCTTCGACGTGAACCTGTGGCTGGGCTTCATGGCGCCCGCGGGCACGCCTCCCGACGTGGTGGGCAAGCTCAACGCCGCGGTGAACGAGGCGGTGCAGAGCGCCGGCGTGCGCGAGCGTTTCGCCAAGATGGGCCTGGAGCCCGCGCCGCGAACGCCGGAGCAGTTCGGAGCGCTCATCAAGAGCGAGATCGCGCGCTGGGCGACGATCATCAAGCAATCCGGCGCGAAGGTCGACTGATGTTCGGATGGCGCGCCCGCCTGGGCTTCCTCGTTCCGCCGGGCAATCCCACGATGGAGCCCGAGATGGCGATGCTCGCCATCGATGGCGTCACGCAGCATTTCACGCGCATGTACGCCACCGGCGTCACCGGCTCGCTTTCGGGGCAGGAGGAGCGCAACCGCGAGCAGATTGCACACGTGGACGAAGACGTGGCGCGCCTTGCGCTGGTGAAGCCGAACGTGATCGTGCTGGGCCACACCGCCACCAGCTACACACTCGGCAAGCGGGGCGAGGCCGACCTGTGCGCGCGCATTTCCGGCCGGCATGCCATCCCTTTCGTGACGGCCTTCGGCAGCGTCATCGCGGCGCTCAACCACATCGGCGCCAGGCGCGTGGCCTATGCCGCGCCCTACGGCGAGGCCGACACACTGCGCGGCAAGGCGCACCTCGAGCAGTTCGGCGTCACCGTGCCCAGCTTCGGGCGGCTCGAGGGCGTGACCAACATCTACGACGAAAGCGCGGAGCGCGCGTACCTGCTGGCGCGCCGCGTGGACCATGCTGATGCCCAGGCGATTTTCCTCAGCGGCGTCGGCATGCCGACCCTGGCCGCCATCGGGGCGCTCGAGCGCGACCTCGGCAAGCCGGTGATCTCGAGCGCGTCCGCGATGATGTGGAATGCGCTGCGCCTGGCCGGCGTCAAACAATCCATTCCCGGGTTTGGCCGGCTGCTCGCCGACTGACTGATTCAGGGAACGCCGATTTGCCGCCGATAAAAGCCTGGTGTTATCGAGTCCAGATCAAACCTGGGCACGAAACCCGATCGATTCAGGGAACGCCGATGCCCGCCGATGCCACGCCGATTGCCGCCGATAAAAGCAAAAAAAGATTGGTTCGCAGCCAATTCGAGCCATGGCACGAAGCCCATATGTCTTTTCCGTTCGCGGGGTGCATCGGCGGCAATCGACGTGGCATCGGCGCACATCGGCGTTCCCTGAAGTAGTTTTCAGAAGCAAAGGAGATCGAACATGAAAAGCGTCAGCGCGAATGCCACGCCGATTGCCGCCGATAAAAGCAAAAAAAGATTGGTTCGCAGCCAATTCAAGCCATGGCACGAAGCCCATATGTCTTTTTAGTTCGCGGGGTGCATCGGCGGCAATCGGCGTGGCATCGGCGCACATCGGCGTTCCTGAAGTGGTTTTCAGAAGCAAAGGAGATCGAACATGAAAAGCGTCAGCGCAAAGTGGGCGGAATTCATCCAGGGCACGACCGCGAAATCCGTCCCGCCCGAAGTCCTCGACCATGCCAAGGTCCGCATGCTCGACGTGATCGGCACGGGCCTGGCGGCCCGCGGCCTCAAGGTGCCGGAACTGGCGCGCGCGTTTGTTTCCGGCAGCAGCGGGCCGGCGACGATCGTGGGCCATCCCGATCGCGTGGCACCCATCGATGCCGCCCTGGTGAACGCGACATTGATGAATGGCCGCAGCGAAGACGACTTCCTGCAGAAATCGCACCCCGGCGCGCTCACCATTCCCGGCGCGCTCGCGGTGGCCGAGGAGATGGGCCGCGGCGGGGCGGATGTCCTGGCCGGCGTGATCGTCGGTTACGAAATCGTCGCCCGTGCGTTCCTTGGCGCGCCCCACATGTTGCCGAAGTTCCGTGCCTCGGGCGTGGCCGGCACGGTGGGCGCCGCCGCCACCGGCGCGCGCATGTACGGGCTCGATGTCGAGAAAACCATGCATGCCCTGGGCGCCGCCGCGTGTTTTGCACACGGCTTCGGCCAGGGGTTCCTCTCCGGCAGCACGGAGGTGAAGCTCAACGTCGGCATGGCGAGCCGCCAGGGCCTTTCCGCGGCGATCCTCGCGAAGCTGGGGGCCACCGCATCGCCCGTGGCGTTCGAGGGTGACGTCGGTTACTTCCGTGCGTTCTCGGGCACCGCCGACAATGCCGAAGCCGCCACGCGCGACCTCGGTACGCACTACCTGATCCAGGACACGGTGTACAAGGAGTGCCCGATCTGCATCTTCACGCAGACCCCGGTGGCGCTTGCGAAGCAGATCGCGCCGCAGATCGATGCCTCGAAGATCGAACGCATCGTGCTGACATCGCCGGATCTCACCTACACCAACCCCGGGTTCCTCAACAACAAGCCCTACAGGACCCACCTGCAGGCCGCGATCAGCGCGAGGTTCTGCACCGCCGCGGCGCTGCTCGGCAAGGCGGTCGAAAGCTACGAGCTCTACGACCAGCTCGAGGAGCCCGAGGTCCTCGCGCTGGCCGAGAAGATCGAACTCGTCAATCGCGGGCCCGACCAGGAGCGGCTCGACCTCGAGGTGGTGCAGCAGGGCGGCGCCACCTTCCGCGCGAGCGGCGTTGAGCACGACACGCTGTTTCCGACGAAGGACAAGGTGCTGGCCAAGTTCCGCCGCCTCACCGGGCCGCTGCCCATCGACACCGAGAAGGTGATCGCCGTGATGATGGAGCTGGAAAAGGTGGACGACATCCGCGTATTGACCGACCTGCTGAGGACACAGAAATGAAAACGACCATCACCACCTTCGCCGCGCTCGCGCTCACCCTTTCGGCCGCCGTCGCGCAGGCCGCGTGGCCCGAGCGCCAGATCCGCATCATCGTGCCGTTCCCGCCCGGCGGCTCCACCGATGTCGTGGCGCGCCGCGTGGCGCCCAGGGTGTCGGCGATCCTCGGCCAGCCGGTGGTGGTCGAAAACATCGGCGGCGCGGGCAGCATGGTGGGCTCCGACACCGCGGCGAAGGCCAACGCCGATGGTTACACGCTCCTGCTGGCGCAGCCCGCGCTCGCCTCCAACGTGGCGCTGCGCGACAAGATGCCCTACGACGTGGAAAAGGACTTCGTGCCCGTGGCGCTGATGGGCGGGCACCCGGGACTGCTGGTGGCCAGCATCGGCACGCCCTACAAGACCTTCGCGGACATGATGAAATATGCAAAAGCCAACCCGGGCAAACTCACCTATGCCACCGCGGGCGTGGGCACCTTCCCGCACCTCACGATGGAGCTGCTGCGCAGCGTCGGCAACATCGACATCGTGCACATCCCGTACAAGGGCGCCGGGCCCGCGATGATCGACCTGCTGGGCGCCCGCGTGGACGTGAAGATCGACGCCTACGCCACCGCAATCGCGCACCTGAAGGCCGGCAAGCTGGTGCCGCTGGCGGTCAGCGGCAAGGAGCGCATCCCGCAGATGCCCGATGTGCCCACCATCGCGGAATCGGGTTATCCCGACTTCGAGAGCTCGATCTGGATGGGGATCCTGGCGCCGGCGAAGACACCGCCCGAGGTGGTGCAGAAGCTGGAGCGCGCCTTCGTCGAGGCGTCCAAGGATCCCGAGGTGGTGCGCACGCTCAACGACGACGGCATCTACATGTACGGCAAGGGCGCGAAGGAGATGGATGCGCTGATGAAATCCGAGATCGCCAAGTGGCGGCGGGTGGTGAAGGCCACGGGGATCAAGGCTGAATGACCTTTTCAGGGGTTACTTCGCTACTTCAGGGAGCGCCGATGTCCGCCGATGCCACGCCGATTGCCGCCGATGCACCTCGCGAACCAGAAAAAGGTGTGTGGGTTTCGTGCCCAGGCTTGGCGTGGTCGCGAAACACTCGTTTTTGCCTTTATCGGCGGCAATCGGCGTTCCCTGAAGTAAGTTTTCGTGCCCAGGTTTGAATTGACTCGAAGCACTTCGGCCCCTTTTGAGTTTCGCGACCATGCCAAGCCTGGGCACGAAACTCACGCATTTTTGTGGTTCGCGAGGTGCATCGGCGGCAATCGGCGTGGCATCGGCGGCAATCGGCGTTCCCTGAAGTAGTCCCTTGACCCCGCGCCAGCGCGGAATGGTTATGATTCCGCCATGGAACCCAATCTCGAAAAGATCGAAGCCCTGGTCCGCCAGCTGCTGGAAGAGCTCGGTGAGGACCCGAAGCGCGAAGGCCTGGTGGACACACCCAAGCGCGTGGCGAAATCGCTCGCCTTCCTCACCAACGGCTACCGCGCCAACCTCGACGAGGTGATCAACAAGGCGCTTTTCACGCAGGACACCAGCAGCATGGTGATCGTGAAGGACATCGAGGTCTACAGCATGTGCGAACACCACATGCTGCCGTTTTACGGGCGCTGCCACATCGGCTACATCCCCGACGGCAAGGTGTTCGGGGTCAGCAAGCTGGCGCGCCTGGTGGACATGTACGCCCGCCGGCTCCAGCTGCAGGAGCGTCTCACGGAGCAGATCTCGCAGGTGGTGATGGAAGAGATCGGCGCCCGGGGTGTGGGCGTGATGATCGAGGCGCGCCACCTGTGCATGATGATGCGCGGCGTGCAGAAGCAGAATTCCACCATGGTCACCTCCTCGGTGCTGGGCGTCTTCCGCGACAACGTGGCCACGCGGGAGGAGTTCCTCTCGCTGGTGGGCAGGTCGTGATCCTGGGGGGCATGCCCGATTCGCCGTACACGCCTCCGGGCGGTGCCTCTGGATTAAGGTGAACCTCTCCCGCATCCTCTCGCTCGCCGACTTCGAAGCCGCCGCCCGCCGCCACCTGCCGGGGCCGGTGTTCGCCTACGTTTCCGGCGGCGTCGAAGAAAACATCTCGCGCGACGACAATCGCCGTGCCTTCGACGAAATCGGCTTCGTCCCCCGCGTTCTCGTGGGCACGTCGGACCGCACCACCGCCACCGAGCTCTTCGGGCACCGGTATTCGGCGCCGTTCGGCATCGCCCCGATGGGCCTTTCCGCGCTTTCCGCCTATCGTGGCGACATCGTGCAGGCGCATGGCGCCCAGGCGGCGAACATCCCGATGATCATGTCGGGCACCTCGCTCATCCGCCTGGAAGACGTCTGTGCCGCCTGCCCGGGCGCGTGGTTCCAGGCGTACCTGCCGGGCGAATCCGATCGCATCGGCAAGCTCGTCGACCGCATCGAGGCGGCGGGATTCGCGACGCTGGTGGTGACGGTTGATGTGAGCGTGCTCTCCAATCGCGAGAACAACATCCGGGCGGGGTTCTCCACGCCATTGCGCCCGAGCTTGCGCCTGGCCTGGGACGGCATCACCCACCCGCGCTGGTCCATCGGCACTTTCCTGCGCACGCTGGTCAACCACGGCGTCCCGCATTTCGAGAATTCCTACGCGGAGCGCGGCGTGCCGATCATCGCGCGCAACGTGGAACGCGATTTCTCGAAGCGCGACCACCTCGACTGGAAACACATTGAGGCGATCCGCGCGCGCTGGAAGGGGCGCCTGGTGCTCAAGGGCGTGATGGCGGCGCAGGATGCGCGCATCGCACGTGAAAGCGGCATCGATGGCGTGATTGTCTCGAACCACGGCGGCCGGCAGCTCGACGGCACGGTTTCGCCGCTGCGCGTGTTACCCGAAGTGGCGGCGATCGCGGGGCCGATGACGGTGATGATGGACAGCGGCGTACGGCGCGGCACCGACGTGCTCAAGGCGTTGGCGCTGGGCGCGCGGTTCGTTTTCGTCGGACGGCCGTTCAACTATGCGGCGAGTGTTGCGGGCGAAGCGGGTGTCGCACACGTCTTCAACATCCTGCAGGGCGAGGTCTACCGCAACATGGCGCTGCTGGGAATCCGGTCGACGGGCGAGATGACACCGCAGCTGTTGAAACAGGAAAATCCGGGACGCACCCTACTTGATTCCAGCGGAATCAAGTAGGGTGCGTCCCGGATTTTCGTTCCGCCTGGCGGAAAGTCGTCTCTGACACCAGTTTCTAGTCGATCGTCCGCGGCACTTCCGCGGCCTGCGCGATGATGTCGAAGGACTTCAAACGGTCGGCGGGATCGTAGGCATCGGACACCACGATCAGCTCGTCGGCCTGGGTGGCGTCGATGATCTGCTGCAGGCCGTCCTTCACGCGCGCAGGTCCCCCGACCACCATCAGCGCCATGCGTTCGGCCATCGCGTATTGCTCCGCGGGCGTCCAGATGCCGTCCATGCTTTTTACCGGCGGCAACAGCGCGGCGCGTTGCCCGCGCACGATCCCGAGCGAGCGCTGGTACATGGAGGTCGCGAGGAACTGCGCATGTTCGTCGGTTTCCGCGGCCATCGCGGGCACGCCGACCATGACGTGTGGCTGGTCGAGCGCGGCGGAAGGCTTGAATTCGCTCCGGTAGATCGCAAGCGCCTCCATCAGGTCGCCGGGCGCGAAGTGCGAAGCGAAGGCATAGGGCCGGCCGATGGCGGCGGCCAGGTGCGCGCTGTAGGTCGAGGAGCCGAGGATCCAGATCGGGATGTCGAGCCCCGCGCCCGGGATCGCTTTTACGCGCTGGCCCGGCGCGGCGGGCGCGAAATACGACGCCAGCTCGGCCACTTCCTGGTCGAAGTCCGCGCCGGTGGAATGCCGCCGCAGCGCGCGCATCGTGAGCGGGTCGGTGCCGGGGGCGCGGCCAAGGCCCAGGTCGATGCGTTTTTCGTAGATCGATTCGAGCGTGCCGATCTGCTCGGCCACGATGAAGGGCGCGTGGTTCGGCAGCATGATGCCGCCGGAGCCGATGCGGATGGTGGAGGTCGCCTCGGCGAGGTATCCCATCAACACCACGGTGGCGGAACTGGCAATGCCGTCGAGGTTGTGGTGTTCCGCGACCCAGTAGCGGCGATAACCCCAGCGCTCGGCCGACTGCGCCAGGCGTCGCGAGTTGCGGAAGGCTTCACCCACCGCGGTGCCTTCGGCGTAGGTGACGAGGTCGAGGACCGAAAGCGGTGTGGTGGCGAGTTTTTTCATGGAGGACAGGCGCGTTCGCCCCAGATGGTGGTTTCATCGAAGTCGAGCTCGGCGAAATCCCGCGCGCGCAACACGTCTTCGGCGTTGCAGAAGAATTCGTCCAGCTGCGGCGGACCCGCATGGCTGCGCTCGAACATCTCGAAGTAGTACCAGTCGACCGTGAGGATGTGGTTGAGCGTGGCCTTGATCGAGGGAAAGAAGCTCACGCGCGGGGCGACGAAGTCCTCCTGCGAAAGCGCGCAGCACGCGCGCAGCAGGCGGTGGTTGGCCCAGGCGTTCTGGGAGGCCTCGGTGAGGAAGTGATGGGCAAGGGAGGTAGGCGACATGGCCCGCATATTATGGGTGTTGGTGGGCGGGATCGGGACCATCCTGGGGGTGGGCCCCAGGGAAAAAGGCAGCCCGCAGGCTGCCTTTTTTTGTGAAGCGGGCGAAACTCAGGGCATCGGCTTGATCGCGGTGGCCTGTTTGCCTTTCGGGCCATCCTTGATCTCGAACTCGACCTTCTGGTTTTCCTTCAGCGTCTTGAAGCCGCTGCCCTGGATTTCGGAGAAGTGGGCGAAGAGGTCCTCTCCACCGCCGTCGGGCTTGATGAAGCCGAAACCCTTGGAGTCATTGAACCACTTCACGATACCGGTGCTCATTGCGTGTTCCTTTCGATAAAGACCCGGAAAACCCCCGGGACCGGGGCCAGCGAACTGAAGGAACCGCAAGACCGAACTGAAGTGGTGCGCCGGCCGGGCCAGCGAGCCGTAGTTACTGCTTACAAGTACCTCTTCACTGCGGGGACGATTATAACATTCGCCCCCTCTGCGACAGTGGTCCTTCCGGCTCATTCAGCCGCGCTTCCTGCGGTCTTCCTCCTCCTGGTAGGCCTTCATGCGGGCGCGGAATGCGGTCCAGTCGCGCGGGCCCTCGACGAAGCGTTTCTGCAGGTTCTCCAGAACCGCCGCCCAGGCCTTGTCGAAGTAGTCGTGGGCCTGGTCCCATTGCCCACCGTCGCCCCAGCCGCTGTGGTGCAACCGCACCACGGTGGCGTTGCCCGCGGGCTGCAGGCGGACCGTCACGAAGGTGCGCTGTGCTCGCGCCTCGGGCAGGTGCGGCCGGCGCGTTCCAGGTGAACGAGATCAGCTTGAGCTCCTGTACCGCCATCACGCGCATGTCGTCGGCGCCCTTGGAGCCCGGGGGGCATAGGGATTGATGTGGATGCGGAAGGCGCCTTCAGGGCGCGGATCGACAGCAGCAGTTTCTTCATGGCCATCCTCAGCGCTTGTCCAGGGGCCAGTGCCCGGTCTTGGTCTTGCCGGGCAGCATGAACTCGAGCGCGCCCATCATCGAATACATGAGGCGTGTCATGAAGGGCGGCCTGCCGGTCTCGACGATCGCCTTCAGGTTGTCGAGGATGAACTGCCCGCCGCCGCTCATGCCCTTCGAGGTCCTGGTGTCCAGCGGCATGTCGTCGACCGTGAGCGTGACCTCGATGCCGCCGGTGACGGGCTTGAGCTCGTAGGTCACCATGCAGGGCGGGTCGCCGTGCTGGGTGAACGTGAGCCAGTGGGCGAAGCGGTTGGGCGGGTCGTATTCGACGATGTCCCCGTCGATGATCGTGTGCTCGCCGCTCACGGTGCGCATCTGCATGCGCCCGCCGGGCCTCATGGCCGTCACGTGCATGCGCGAGTTGTAGATGGCCCCCAGCGGCCTGTCGGTGCGCGTGAGCTCGTCGAAGATCGCCGGCTGCGAGCCGTTGATGACCACGCGGAAAACTGCCTTGCCCTTTTCAGCCACGTCGGCCTCCCTTGTTTTTCGTGATGGGTATGGGTGCGTTCTCGATCCGGTATTTCAGTCGCGCCAGCCCGCCGGCCCAGTAGGCGCTGTATTCAGTGGTCCACCGGTCGTGGATCATGTGGATCGGCACCGGGTTGAAGTAGAGCAGGCGCTCGCGCCCCACCTTCTCCGAGAGCACGAGGTTCGCGGCCTCGAGGATGTCGATGTGCTTGAGCACCGCCACGCGGCCCATGTCGCCGAAGAATTCGCACACGCGGTTCACGTTGGCCGCTGGCTCCTTCCTGAGCACGTCGAGGATGCGCCGGCGCGGCTCGCTCGAAAGCGCAGCGAACACCGCATCCATTTCGTCCGGCTTCATATGTCACCGAAAAGTGACATATACGGCGGGCCGCTGTCAAGCCGCCGATACAATGGATGGGTACCGAAGGGTCACCGAAAGTCACCGGGATTTCACGGGGAGAAAACATGTTCGCCGGCCAAGTCGTGGCATGAAGGCCCATTTCGATCCCGCGCCGGCGGCCGAGCTGCTGGCGCAAGCCTGGCGCAGCGGCGAGCAGCTGGTCGAGCTGCCGGCCGGCGTGCGGCCGGTATCCCTCGCCCAGGGCTACGACCTGCAGGACGCCTTCATCAGGCGCATGGGTGGGGCGCAGGGCTGGAAGCTCGGCGTCGGCAGCAAGGCCGCGATGCGCGCGGCGAAGATCGAGCGCCCGCTGGTGGGCCGCGTGCTCGAGAGCCGGTTCCACCGCAGCGGCGCCACCGTGGCGCTGCCGAATGTGTCGCCGGCGACCGTGGAGTTCGAGATCGCCTTCGTCCTGGGGCGCGACATCGCGCCTGGAGAAAAGCTCGACGATCCGATGTCCGCCGTGGAGCGCAAGCACGTCACCTTCGAACTGGTGCTCTCGCGCTTCGTGAACCGGCGCGCCGTGGGCTGGCCCAGCTTTGTCGGCGACAGCGTGGGCTTCGAGGCGCTGGTGATCGGCGACGACATCACCGACATGGAAGGTGTCGCGCGCACGGTGGCGATCGAGGTCGACGGAAAGGAGGTGGCGCGGGGCCTGACGGGCGACGAGCTGACCGACCCCGTGGCGTCGTTTGGCCACCTCATCAACCACGCACGGGAGCGCGGCGTGACGCTCAGGCGCGGCCAGGTCGCCACGCTCGGCGCCATCGGCAAGCCGTTCGATGTCGCGCCGGGGGCCGAAATCGTCGCGCGTTATCTCGATGCGGAGATCCGCGTTTCCATTGCGTTGCCTGACCCATTGGCGCGCCCTTGAAGGACTAAACCAGGCTCAAACCGTCCCGACGCCGCTCGTGGACACGCCATCGGTCGTATGCACCGGCAACTGGTAGCCGTTGGCGGGGTCGTCGAGCGCGATGATCGAGATGATCGGCGGGTTGGACCGCACCGCGCCGAACATGGTTGCGAAGGCGACATCGGCCGCGTCGCGTCCGGTGCCGATACGCACCAGCCCCATGGGCGCGGTGATGCCCGTGGGGTCGAAGGCGTACCAACGCCCGCCCAGGTACACCTCCACGTACGCGTGGAAGTCGGGCAGGCCGAGTTCCACCGCCGCGCCGTAGTCGATGCCGGTCACGAAGCGGGCCGGGATGTTGATCGCGCGGCACAGGGCGATCATCAGGTGCGCGAAGTCGCGGCAGACGCCCACGCCGTCGAGCAGCGTGTCCACGGCCGCGGTGCTGGTATTGGAGGTCCCGGGCGCGAACAGGGTGCGTGCCATGACCCAGTCGCGGATCGCCTGCACGCGCGAATAGCCCTGCGGCAGGTGGCCGAACTCGCGCGCCGCCATCTTCAGCAGCCGGTCCGACTGGCAGTAGCGGCTCGGATAGATGAATGCGAGCACATCGTGGGGGATGTTGGAGATCGGCACCTCGGGGATGCCGGCCGGCGCCTCGCGGTGGTGGTCGATGTCGACCGTGGCTTCGTAGCGTACCGAGAGCGGGCCCGGGCCGGTGCGCACGCGCGTGTACTGGTTGCCGAGCACCGCGTCGGTCTGAAGCCCGTGCGTGAGCGCAGGATCGAACGTGAGCCGCTCCGAGACGACCTTCTGGCGCGGCGTGCGGGCGGCGTGGATGTTGAAGACGAAATCGGCCGGGTAGTCGGCGATCGTGTAGTTCAGGGTGATGGTGAAGCTGAGCTGGATCATGGTGGGGACATTGTGGGGCAAAAAAAACCGGCGGGCCGCTTCCGCGGCCGGCCGGCACACAGGACTGTTTCAGGACTTGTGGATCTGCTCCAGCGACGCGGTGTATTCGGCGCGCGCCTTGGCTACACGCGCCGCGTACCTTGCCTTGCGGCACGGCTGGTTGGGAAACGTCCTCGGTTTCGGATCACCTTCGATGCGATTCCAGATCATCACGGCTCCCGGGTGGTTCTTTTCTCAGACGCGCGGCTCGCCCTGCCGGTTGACGGTCACCGTCGGACCTGGGGGCGAGGCCATCTGCACGCGATGTTCGCGTCCCTTGAAGGTGTAGGTCACGTCCCAATAGTCGGGGTGGGCCTGGCTGGGCGCGCTGGTGCAGCGCTGAACGTCCTGCCCATAGGCGGGGTATTGGTTGCCACGCCCGGCATTGGCGCCCACGGCCGCGCCGGCAATGGCGCCGCCCGCGGTTGCGATGTCGTTGCCGCGTCCGCCGCCGACCTGGTGGCCGATGATGCCGCCGATCAGGGCGCCCGCGATCGCCGCGGGCACGTTGGCGCCACGACGCTCCTGGTCGACCTGCTCGCGCTCGATCCAGCAGCGCTGCTCGGCTTGCGCGACCACCGCGCGCACCGACGTGACCTGGGCCTCGAACACGCGTTCCTTGTTGCGGCGGCGTGCGTCATACGCGGGGTACGGAGTTGGCGCGAACCGGCCGTCGTCGACGCGGGTGTTGCCGCCGACCGCGCGCACGGACGAGACGCGATCGTTCAGGCCCATGGCGTTGAGCGACGGATATCGCCCCGGCCGCAGTACCATGCAGCGGCCCGCGAAACGCGAGTCCTCGCAGACTTCCCACCGCTGGCCGCGCACCTCCACCGACGACGCGCGGTCGTTGAAACCGGCGCGCGAGAAATCGGGGATCCGCCCGTTCGTGGTGAACGAGCGGCCCTGGAAGCCGTCGTGTTCGTAGAAGGTGATCTGCGCGGCCGCCGGCAGCGACGCCGCCAGCGCGACCGCAAGCATCACAACCTTCGTGGCGGTCACTTGACGCGCATGTCGTTCTTGACCGACGACACGCCCTTCACGTTTTTGGCCGTCATCACGGCGGTGTTGATGTTGGCCTGCGAACTCACGAAGCCGCTCAACTGCACGACACCCTTGAAGGTCTCGACGTTGATTTCGGCCGACTTGAGGGTGGGCTGGTCGAGGATGGCGGCCTTCACCTTGGTGGTGAGCACGGTGTCGTCGACGTATTCGCCCGTGCTTTCGCTCTTGGGGGTGGCGGCGCAGCCGATGACGGCGGCCATGGCCAGCATGGCAAACAGGGATCCGATGCTTTTGATGATTTTCATTTGAGCGACTCCTGAGGTTGATATTAGTGAGTTGAATCTACGCACCCGTGCGGGGCCAGTCTGTTCGATACCGCACGTCGGTGCGCAGGGGGGCGGGCTTATCGCGTCGGGACCACGATGACCGTGTCGCCGGTTTTGCCGCGTTGGCCCTGGGCGCCGTCGGCGCCGGTTGTACCCGTGGCCCCGGTGTTGCCGGTGTTGCCCGTATTGCCCGTGTTGCCCGTGTTGCCGGTATATCCCGTGGCGCCGGTGGATCCGGTCGCGCCGGTTTCGCCGGTGGCACCGGTATCACCCTTCTTCGCTTCGGCGCCGGGGGCACCGGTGGCGCCCGCGGGGCCGGCCGGTCCGGGCACGGCGACGACGGTTGTGGCCGGGGTGACCACGGTGGGTTTTTCACAGGCGCCGAGGGTGAGGGCGGCGGCGATTCCTGCAATCAGGAGGGCGTATTTCATGGTGTTGCCTTTCGGAAGTTGTAAAAACGAGATCTCGTCTGCTGCGAAAGATAGGCGCTATTGCGACACTTGTCGGTACGGTGCCGCGCAGAGGGGCTCGGAGGCGCACAATAAGAACTCAGCAGCTTTACGTAAGGTTTACCGATGCCCGGTCCCGAGAAAAACTACCTCCTCTCCGCCCTTCCCGCGGCGGAGATGAAACGGCTGCAGCTGGACCTGGAGCTGGTGGACATGCGCTTGGGGGAAGTGGTCTACGAGTCCGGGCGCCCCCTCGACCACGTCTATTTCCCCACCAGCTGCATCGTTTCCCTCCTTTACGTGCTCGAAAACGGCTCGTCCGCCGAGATCGCGGTGGTTGGCAACGACGGCGTGGTCGGGGTGTCGATTTTCATGGGCGGCGAGTCGACGCCCAGCCGCGCCGTGGTGCAGAGCAAGGGCCAGGCGTACCGGCTGCCGGCGCGCATGGTGATGAAGGAATTCACCCGCGGCGGCGCCATGCAGCACCTGATGCTGCGCTACACCCAGTCCCTGCTCACGCAGATGTCGCAGACCGCGGTGTGCAACCGCCACCACTCGGTCGACCAGCAGCTGTGCCGCTGGCTGCTGCTGACCATCGACCGCCTGCCCGACGCCGAAATCACCACCACCCAGGAGCTCATCTCGAGCATGCTCGGGGTGCGCCGCGAGGGCGTGACCGAGGCCGCGGGCAAGCTGCAGAAGGCAGGGGTCATCAGCTACCGGCGCGGGCACATCAAGGTGCTCGACCGTCCGCGGCTGGAGGGGATGTCGTGCGAGTGTTACGAGGTCGTGCGGCGCGAAACCGAACGGTTGCTTCCCGCCCACGCAGAGGCGTAACGCCCGCGCGGCCGCGGTAACTGCCTCAGGCGCAGACGCGAGGCAGGTCGATGGTGAAGACGCAGCCGACCCCCGGCACGTTGCGCACCCCCAGCTTCCCGCTGCACGCCTCGACCGCCTGGCGCGCAATCGACAGCCCCAGGCCCAGGCCGCTGCGATCGGCGTCGCGCTGCTGGAACGAAACGAAAATCGCCTCGGCCTTTCCCGGCGCCAGCCCGCCGCATTGGTCGCGCACTTCGATCAGGACGCGCCCGGCGCTGGCCACCACGCCCAGGGTCACGCGGCTCATGGGACGGGTGAACTTGAAGGCGTTCTGCAGCAGGTTGGAGACCGCCGAATAGAGCAGGGCGCGGTCGGCGCAGACGGTGATGCCCGGCGCAACCGGATCGATCGCGAACTCGCAGCCGCGCGAGCTGGCCTCCAGGCTCGCGGACACCTGCACCTCGGCGATGAACGCCAGCAGCTCGAAATGCTCGAGCGGCTCGGGAACACCCACGGCCTGGCGCACCTCCACCAGGGCGCGGTCGATGAGGTCGCGCAGGCTGAGCAGGCTGCGGTCGAGCACGGCGGAGGTGGAGCCCACTACCGCGACCTTGCCGGTCTTGATCACCGCAAACGAGAGGATGGCGGTATCGAGGGAATTGCGCAGCTCATGGGCCAGGAAACCGAGGCGTTCGCACATGGCGCGCGTGCTCTGCTGCGCGATCAGCTGGTCGCGCTGCCAGCCGAACTCGGTGACGGCGTCGGCGATGGCGTCGTCGAGGCAGCGGCTGAGCACGTGGAACTCGCGCGAGGTCATGGAGGCGTGTTTCTCCGTCGCGAGCTCGGTGATCGACTGGCAGAGGTCACCGTATTCGTACACCACCTGGTCGATGCTGAAGCCGTCGCGCAGCAGCTCGTGCCCGTGGCGCGCCGCAGTGCTGGCCAGCGCCGAGGGGACATGGTCGCGCGTCACCACCTCGCGCTGCGCGTTGCCGACGCCGATCGCCCCGGAACGATCGCCTCGCAATATGTCGATGACCTGACCCAGGAACATCGGAACGCCGAATTCCATCACCGGGGTCGCGGGTGCAGGGGTGCCCCGGCGCGCGACCCTTTCGCGGCACCGTTCGATCAGTTCCGTCCTGTGGGTTTCCAGGAATTCGTGCAGCATGCCGGTAGCTTATTCGTGCTGTCCGGGCACACTCTGTGCGGTAACGCGCAGACCGCTGGGTGTCAAGGGGCCTACTTTGGGACCTAGATGCGCAAAGCCCTGCCCTGCAACCGCCTGCTCGAGTTCCTGCCCGCGATCGACCGCGCGCACGTGCTCGAATCCTGCGATGAAGTGGACCTCACCTTCGCCGAGGTGCTCGATGAGCCCGGCAGCGTGATCCGCGACGTCTATTTCCCGACCGGCAGCTCGATCTCGCTGCTCGCGGCCATGGGGGGCAAGAACCTGCTGGAGGTGGCGCTTGTCGGCAACGAAGGCATTTACGGGGTGCCCCTGGCCTTCGGCATGGCGATTTCTCCGGTGCGCGCGGTGGTGCAGGGTGGCGGGCCCGCGCTGCGCATGCGCGCGGCCGCTTTCCAGCGGGAGTTGACCCGGGTGCCGACGCTGCGCAGCTGCGTGGACCGCTACATCTACGTCGTCATGAGCCAGCTGATCCAGACCGCGGGCTGCAACCGCTTCCACGTGGTGGAGCAGCGCGTCGCGCGCTGGCTGCTGATGACCGCGGACCGCGCGCACGATTCCACCTTCCGCATCACCCACGAGTTCCTCGCCTACATGCTCGGGGTGCGCCGCGTCGGCGTGACCGAGGCGGCGAGCGCGCTGCAGAGGCGCGGCTTGATCGCCTATTCGCGCGGCCTGGTGACCATCCACGACCGCAAGGGCCTCGAGCGCGCCTCGTGCGCCTGCTACCGCGCCGACGTCACCGCCTACGATCGCGCCTTCGCCGATGCGGCTGTCGCCGATTCGCGCCCGGTCGCCGTTCGGAGGCTTTCCCGCGTTCCGCTCACTCACCTGGCCTTGCCCGACGCCGCGGAGTGACCGGTCTCTGTTCTGGAACAACTACTTCAGGAAACGCCGATATCCGCCGATGCCACGCCGATGGCCGCCGATGCACCTCGCGAACTGGAAGCAGGACATGAGTTTCGTGCCCAGGTTTGAATTGCGCGCGAATCGCGTTGAACCTTAAAGAGCTTCGTGCCAAGGTTTGAATTGCACGCGAATCGCGTTGCGCCTTTCTGAGTTTCGCGCCGGCTTTGAATCGGGCTTGAAACACTTTGGGCTGTTATCGGCGGCAATCGGCGTGGCATCGGCCGACATCGGCGTTCCCTGAAGTAGTTCTCCAGAACAAGGCCAAAGCTAGGCCCGCAGCGGGGGGCAAAGCGACTCCCGCAGCTCGCGAGAATCCCAGGGCTTCGAATACGCCCGGTGGATCGCCCCGCAGTTGATGCCGCGCATGATCGGGTCGGGATCGGGGCGCGCCGAGAGCACGATGCGGAAGGTCTCGGGATACAGGTCCTTCACGCGCGCGAGGAAGGCCGCCCCGTCGAGCGTGGGCATGTCCTGCGCGCAGATCACCACGTGCACCTCGTTGAGCGCCAGCAGCTCGAAGCCCTCGGTGGGGTCGAGGGCGCGCAGGATGGCGTAGCCGTCGTGGCGCAGCAGGTGGGTGAGCGAGGCCAACACCCCGGCGTCGCTGTCGACCAGCAGCAGAGTCCGGGCGGCCACCGGCGCCTTCGTGTCGGTCGGGGGCAGGCGCACATCGTCGACCAGCAGGTTCTCGATCTGCACCGTGTCCACGGCCGCGCTGAAGAGGTGGCCCTGGATGAGGTCGCAGCCGTGGCGGCGCAGGTAGGCGAGCTGCGCCGGTGTCTCGACGCCTTCCGCGATCACTTCCAGCCGCAGGCTGTGCGCCATGCGGATGATGGCCAGCGCAATCGCCGCGTCGTCGGGATTGCTGGTGATGCCGCGCACGAAGGCGATGTCGACCTTGAGCTTGTTCACCGGGAAGCGGCGCAGGTAGGCGAGGCTCGAGTAGCCGGTGCCGAAATCGTCGATCGAGATCTGCACCCCCAGGGCCCTGAGGTTGCGCATCGTCTCGATGGTGCGTGCGGTGTTGACCATCAGCGAGCTTTCGGTGAGCTCGAGCTCGAGCAGGTCGGCGGGGATCGCGCTCTGGCCAAGCGCCTTCACCACTTCGCCCTCCAGGTCGCCCTCGACGAACTGGTGCCCGGAGACGTTCACCGAGACCTGCATCGGCCCCACGGGTGATGCGATCCAGGCCGCGATCTGCCGGCAGGCCTGCGCGATGGCCCACGCGCCCACGCGCACGATGAGCCCGGTTTCCTCGAGCGAGGCGATGAAATCGCGCGGCAGCACCAGGCCGTGGCCGGGGCGCTGCCAGCGCAGCAGCGCCTCGACCCCGCCGATGCGCCCGCTCTGCAGCTGCACCTTCGGCTGGTAGTGCAGCACGAACTCGCCGTTTTCGTACGCCTTGCGCAGCGCCGCCTCGAGGTCGCTGCGCGCCAGGGCCTCGGTGTTCATCTGCGCGGTGAAGAAGCGGAAGGTGTCGCGCCCGGCCTGCTTGGCGCGGTACATGGCGGTGCCGGCGAAACGCGCCAGGGTCTCCGCGTCGCTTGCGTCGGCCGGATAAATCGAGATCCCGATGCTGCCGCTCACGTGGGCCTCCAGCCCGTCGAGCGCGAAGGGCGCGAGCAGCGCCGCGCGCGCCTTGGCGGCGACGGCGGCCGGGTACTGCGGGTTGTCCTGGATCGGCAGGATGAGGGCGAACTCGTCGCCGCCCAGGCGCGCCACCGTGTCGCGCAGGCGCACGCAGTCGACGAGCCTGGCACCCATGGCGCGCAGCACCTCGTCGCCCATGGCGTGCCCGAGCGTTTCGTTGATGTTCTTGAAGTGGTCCAGGTCGATGCACAACACCGCGACGCTCCAGCCTTCCCGGGACGCCTGGGCCAGGGTGGCGGCGAGGGTCTCGAGGAAAAGCACGCGGTTGGGCAGGCCGGTAAGCATGTCGTAGTGCGCCAGGCGGTGCAGGCGCTTTTCGGCTTCCTTGCGTTCGGTGATGTCGCGCATCACAACCACGATGATCCAGTCTTCGCCGGAACGCTGCGCCTGCCGGGTCAGCTCCACCTGCACGATGGAGCCGTCGCTGCAGGTCAGGCGCGTCTCGACGCGGTCGTTGGTGCCGTGGCCGGCGATCAGCAGGTCGTAGACGCCTTCCAGCTCGCCCAGTGAGTCGCCCGCGATTTCGGCCGGCCCCATGACCATCATCTGCTGGCGCGAGTAGCCGAGCATCCTGCACGCGGTGGCGTTGGCCTCGATGAAACGCATCGAGTTGCGGCTCACCAGGACGATGGCATCGCCGGTGGCGTCCATGGCGGTGCGGAAGCGCTGCAGGTCGGCGGTGCGCGCCTGCACCTGGCGCTCGAGGATGGCGCCATGGTCGAGCAGGAAGTCGCCGTAGGCCTTGAGCCGAAGCAGGTTGCGCACGCGCAGCCACAGCTCCGAGCGGTCGACGGGTTTGGTGATGAATTCCTCGGCGCCGGCGTTGAGGCCGGCCAGGCGCGCCGCGCGATCGGTCAGCGCGGTGAGCATGATGATCGGGATGTGCGAGGTCTCGGGGGCGGCTTTGAGGACTTTCGCCACCTGGTAGCCGTCCATGCCCGGCATCATGATGTCGAGCAGGATGAGGTCGGGCGAGGACTGCGCCACCATGGCCAGGGCTTCCTCGCCGGAGGAGGCGCTCAGGGTGTGGTGGCCTTCGGGGGCGAGGAGCGTCTCCAGCACCTTGCGGTTGCTGGCCTCGTCGTCGACGATCAGGATCGTGGCGGTGCTCATCGGGCGCCCGGCGGCTTCGCGAGCAGCGCATCCACCGTGGCGAATAGCTCCTGGTAGCGCAGCGGCTTGGCGATGAAGGCGTCGCAGCCCGCGACCACGCTTGCCTCCTGGTCGGACTTCATCGCCATCGCGGTCAGCGCAATCACCGGTATCGCGCGCGTGGCCTCGTCGCCCTTGAGGATCGCGGTTGCGGCCAGTCCGTCCATGCCCGGCAGCTGCAGGTCCATCAGCACCAGGTCGGGGCGCTCGGCGCGCGCGAGCGCGATGCCCGCCTCGGCGTCGGGGGCGCAAAGCACCTCGTAGCCGGCGTTGCGCAGCAGCAGCGAGACGAGCTTGAGGTTCGCGGGGTTGTCTTCGATCACGAGGATCCTGGCCATGAGTCTATTGCTGCGGCCACGCGCGCCGCACCTCCTCGATGAAGTGGGTGCGGTTGAACCCCGCCTTCTCGACGATGCGCACGCTGCGCCCGCCGCCGTCGAGCGCGGCCCGCTCGCTCGCGTCCACCTGGCGGGAGGTCACGATCAGTACCGGGATGGCGGCGGTGCGGGAATCGGCGCGCAGCGCGGCGCACACGTCGAAGCCGCTCACCTCCGGCATCATCAGGTCGAGCACGATCAGGTCGGGGTGCAGGCGCTGCGCGAGCGCGATCGCCTCGGCCCCGCCATAGGATCGGATCACCGCGTATTCGGGCGCACGCAGGAAGGCGGCGATCACCTCGACCGCCCGGGGATCGTCGTCCACCACCAGCACCTGGCAGGTGCGCTGCGGCGTGGCGTGCAGGCCCAGGGCGTCGAGCGAGAGCTTGAGCTGCGCGCGGCTCACCGGCTTCTGCAGCACCGCACCCGCCCCGCGTTCGATCCCGAGGCTGCCGTGCACGTCGGCGGAGATGACCACAACCGGCACGCGCGCCAGGGCATCGATCTTCTGCAGGCGCATCAGCAGCTCCCAGCCGTCGATGCCGGGCAGGTGGATGTCGAGCGTGATGAGCGCGAGCGGCTGGCGCGGGGCGATCTCGAGGGCGGCCTCGGCGCTGGCCGCGCGAAGGACCGTGAAACCTTCGGCCTCGAGCAGCAGGCGCACCAGGTCGGCGGCGCGGTCGTCGTCTTCCACCACCAGCGCCACGCGGCCGGCTTCCCCCGGCGAGTGGCGCTGGTGGTG
>Ga0163150_10001189_pt1 | contig 45378 bp, 38 predicted proteins | sample OliLakLV19P2IB_FD_148628 | JGI IMG/M metagenome (GOLD analysis project Ga0163150, IMG submission 148628) | Freshwater microbial mat bacterial communities from Lake Vanda, McMurdo Dry Valleys, Antarctica - Oligotrophic Lake LV.19.P2.IB | ecosystem: Environmental > Aquatic > Freshwater > Lake >... | reverse complement strand
CCAAACTTGAAAAGTACACCTGCCAGTTAATCTGCAAACAATTAAACATCCCTAAAATATAGATTACGGCTTTACAACCATCTGATGATATTTCTGAATGACTGACGAACTGCTATATCAATTATCACTTACACTTATTCCAAACATTGGCCCGGTACAGGCAAAAATTTTGCTGCAGCATTGTAATGCAGAAGAAATTTTTCATGCAAAAAAAACATTTTTAGAAAAGATTGAGGGTGTTGGCCCCATACGGGCAGCTTCTATCGCTGCGTTTAAAGATTTTAGCCAAGCAGAAGAAGAAATAAAATTTATAGAGAAATATAAAATCAAACCTTTGTTTGTAACCGATACAGCATACCCAAAACGGTTATTGAATTGTTACGACTCTCCCACCCTTTTATTTTATAAAGGCGATGCTGATTTGAATGCAGAAAAAATTGTGGCCATCGTCGGTACAAGAAGCCACACAGATTATGCAAAACAGGTGACGGAGAAATTGGTAAAGGAATTAACAGAGCAAAATATAACAGTGGTTAGCGGACTTGCCTTTGGCGTAGATGGCATTGCACACAAAGCATCAGTAAAAAATGGATTATCAACAATTGGTGTATTGGCGCATGGACTCGATCAGATCTATCCGGCCGAACATGCCGGACTTGCTAAAGACATGATAAAACACAAGGGAGGCTTGCTGACAGAATTCAGAAGCAAATCGAAACCGGATAAACATAATTTTCCTACCCGCAACAGAATAGTGGCTGGCATGAGTGATGCTACTATTGTTATTGAAACAGGATTAAAAGGTGGCAGTATGATTACCGCAGAGTTAGCCAACAGTTATAATAAAGATGTATTTGCCATTCCCGGAAAAGTAACCGATGTAAAAAGCAGTGGCTGTAATTATCTTATTAAAAATAACAGGGCAATGCTATTGACAGATGCAGCAGAGTTGATACAAGTGATGCAATGGGAAGACAAGGCTAAGAGTAAAAAAGAGAAACGCAGTCAAAGAGAGTTGTTTATAGAAATGACGGCTGATGAAAAGATAGTCGTTGCGATATTAAGAGAAAAAGAAGCCGTACATATTGATGAAATAAACGGGAAGAGTGGATTAAGCAGCAGTGCCGTTGCCGGAGCCATGCTGAATTTAGAATTGCAGGGTATTATTTCCTCTAAACCCGGCAAAATGTACAACCTCAGTTGATTTAAAAAATCATTTTTCCCATTTCCTTCAGGAGTATATCTTTGCACATGGCAACAAGAAATACTCCCCCCGCTAAAGTCAAACCGATAGCCATCGGTTCACAAAAATTTTTCGGTGAAGGCCTCACCTTCGATGATGTGCTGCTGATGCCCGGCTACAGTCAGGTACTGCCCCGTGATGTAGAAATCAAAAGTCAGCTCACCAGATACATCACTTTAAATGTTCCCCTGCTGTCCGCAGCCATGGACACGGTAACAGAAGCAGCCCTCGCCACAGCCCTTGCAAGAGAAGGCGGCCTCGGCATCTTGCACAAAAACATGACGATTGAGAAACAAGCCGAGCAGGTTCGTAAAGTAAAAAGAAGTGAAAGCGGATTGATAATAGACCCGGTTACACTTTTAGCAGATGCTACCATCGGTGATGCACTAAAACTGATGCGGGAAAATAAAATCGGTGGTATTCCTATTATTGATAAAAATGGAAAATTAGTCGGCATCCTTACCAACCGTGACCTTCGGTTTGAAGATAATCCCAAACGAAAAGTGAGTGAAGTGATGACAAAAGAAAATCTATACACAGCTCCCGAAGGAACGGATTTGAAAAAAGCAGAACAGCTTTTCAAAAAAACAAAAGTTGAAAAATTACCTATCGTTAACAAACAGGGAAAATTGACCGGCTTATTTACGTACAGTGATATCTTAAAATTAAAAAGTCATCCCAATGCCGTGAAAGACCAGTTTGGTCGTTTGCTTGTTGGTGCTGGTGTTGGCATCACCAAAGATTTATTAGACAGAGTTGCGGCATTGCAAACCGTAGGAGCTGATGTTATTGCATTAGATAGTGCTCATGGTCACAGCAAAGGAGTAATTGCTGCATTGAAAGATGTAAAAAAGAATTTCAAACATATAAATGTGATTGCGGGTAATGTGGGAACAGCCGCTGGTGCAAAAGCATTGGCTGATGCAGGTGCAGATGCGATTAAAGTGGGTATTGGCCCCGGTTCTATTTGTACTACCAGGATTGTTGCCGGTACCGGTGTACCACAACTTACCGCTATTATGGAAGCAGCATCTGCATTAAAAGGAAAAAATATTCCGGTGATTGCTGACGGCGGTATCCGTTACACTGGTGATATGGTGAAAGCATTGGCAGCCGGTGCTAATTGTGTGATGATGGGAAGCATTTTTGCAGGCACCGAAGAAAGCCCTGGTGAAACAATTATTTACGAAGGAAGAAAATTCAAAGAATACCGTGGCATGGGTTCACTTGGAGCAATGGCCACGGGCAGCAGCGATCGTTATTTCCAGGATGTGGAAGATGATGTAAAGAAATTTGTACCCGAAGGTATTGAAGGCCGTGTGGCGTATAAAGGAACATTGAAGGAAATTGTGTACCAGTACTCCGGTGGTTTAAGAGCCGGCATGGGATATTGCGGCGCAGCTACTATTGAAGAATTACAAAATGCCAGTTTTGTAAAAATCACCAATGCAGGCATGAAAGAAAGCCATGCACATGATATTGAGATAACGAAAGAAGCGCCGAATTATAGCAGGAGGTAAGAAGCCCCTGTCCCCTAAAGGGAGACTTAGGTTAGTGAGTCATTCTGGTTGCGCTGTTTATGAAAGAAATAAGTTTAGATTTTGTGTCACCTATATTGCTACTATCAGCTTTTGTTGCAAGTTTATCCTGAGGTAACGAAGGACACCCTTCATCGTTCGGTTCGCTACTGAGCATTTTGCAAAGAACTTAATAAATTATAAGAGATAACTCATGGAGGGTTTAAAACCCTCCATGAGTTTATAATACTCCCTTATTCCTCCATCACTTCAAAAACAATTATCTGCTTATGATAAGCTTTTACCGAATAACCAGCTGCAATGGCGGCCTGCCATTTCGGAGCTTTCTTTAATACTCTTACTGCTTCTTCTTCCACTCCATAGCCATGATGGGTTAGTGCTTTAATATCACTTACATTTCCCTCTTTGTCCACTACAAACTGAACAACGACACTGTATCTTCCCGGCCCTGCGACATTATTAACAGGCACCTCTGCATTCAAATTTTTTTGTAGAAATCTTATCCAGTTGCCTTCGAATTTGGCAGGAACGTCAACGGTTGTCTTTATCTCATCAATATCCCTGATAACTTTTTTCTCTATTATGTCCGTGCCTCTGCCAATTTCTTCCGGCGGACTGCCGGTAAATATTTCTGGTTTCCCCTTTATATTTTCTAAACCAATTCTTGTACTGTCCAACTCACCTATTGATGGTGGCGGGTCTGTAATTACTTCCTTGTCCACAATTATTGGTTCTGTAAATTTTTTTGTTTGCACCTGTACCACTTCGGGTTTCTTTTCCGGCTCAGGTAGTTCTTCCGGTGGTTTTCTTTCCTCTATCTCCGTTAACACAATACCGGGTGGTGCATTATTTCTTACTACATCTTTCTTAAAAGAATTAGCCAGTGTAGTGCCGGTTAAAACCAACGCAACAACTGTAATGGTAACAGATAATGCTACTTTAGTTCTTTGCGAATCGTTTTTGCGAAGTTCATAAGCTCCGTACTCTTTGTTACGGCCGTCAAAGATGATTTCAATCAGCGATGCTGATAAAATTTTGTTGGGTTCCATGGTTTATACTTTTTTATTCAGAGGGGAAATAAAAATGTTTCCATAAAATCTTGCGCCTTCGTTTTAATAAACAAAATAAAACTTCGGCGCACACAGTATTTCTATGGAAATTTATATTGTTGGCATCGCCGCTAACAAATTCTATTTTTACAGAAATCAATTTGTTTGAAACGTTTCATCAATTTATACATAGCTATCGGTGGCGGATTATTACTATGGGCTGCATGGCCGGTATCACCACTTACCTTTTTGATTTTTGTTGCATGGTTGCCGTTACTATGGTTAGAATCGAAAGTGGAAAGTCGTAAAAAATTTTTCTGGCTTACTTACGCCACTATGTTTATCTGGAATGTAGCTACCACCTGGTGGATATGGAATGCATCACCCCCCGGCGCAATAGCTGCATTTCTCGCTAACAGTTTACTAATGTGCTTACCCTGGTTGGGATTTAAAATTGCAAAAAAATGGCTGGGTGAAAGAATCGGGTATGTTGCATTGATTGCATTCTGGATGTGTTTTGAATATATTCATTTGCAGGATTGGGGATTAAGCTGGCCCTGGTTCACCTTAGGAAATTCTTTTGCCACCCATCCTGAATGGGTGCAGTGGTATGAATATACCGGTACAAGCGGTGGAACATTATGGATTTTGCTTATCAATGTTTTTCTATTCCTTCATCTTAAAAATAATTTTAGCCGGGAAGGCGGGAAGAGTTATAAGAATTTAGTTACCGCAGTACTATTGCTGATTATTCCAGTATTGATTTCACTATTTGGTTTTGTTCACATTAATAAAGGAACACCAATAGAAAAAAAGAATATCGTTATCGTTCAACCCAATATTGACCCTTACGAAAAAGTTTCAGAAGCTGCCGGTTCTTTTGAAGCACAATTACAAAAACTGATTACCCTCAGCGAACAGCAAGTTGACAGCAATACAGCACTTATTCTCTGGCCCGAAACAGCTCTGTTTACTCCTTCGAGGATTAACGAAGATGGATTGAAAGAAAATTATTTTCTACATCCGCTATGGAGTTTTTTACAACGTCATCCAAATGCTTCATTATTCACCGGTATTGAAAGTTTCCGGATGTTTAACATCAAAACAAAATACTCAGAAGAGTTTAACGGTCAGCATTTCGAATCCTACAACGGTTCGATGGTGATAGACAGTTCCGGCGCACAATCGTTCTATCATAAGTCAATGTTAGTACCCGGTGTGGAAACGCTGCCGTGGTTTTTAAAATTTATTGACAAGTGGTTTGAAAAATTTGGCGGCACCACCGCAGGCTATGCCAAACAAAAAGAGAGAACAGTGCTTGCTTCCAAAGGCGGTTTTAAGATTGCTCCTTCCATTTGCTACGAAAGTATCTATGGAGAATTTATGAGCAAGTATGTACGCAATGGAGCCAACCTTATTTGTATTATCACCAATGATGGCTGGTGGAAAAAAACCCCCGGCCACAGGCAACACATGAACTATGCAAGGTTGCGGGCTATTGAAACAAGAACATGGGTGGCCCGCAGTGCCAACACCGGTATCAGTTGTTTTATTGACCCGGATGGAACAGTTATTAACCCTCAGTCATATAATACTGCTGCTGCTATTAAATTGTCTTTTGATAAGGGAAATTCAACAACATTTTTTGTAAAGCATGGCGATATACTTTCTAAAATAATGGTAGTGCTTAGTATTTTATTACTTGGCTGGAATATCACCTTGAAGATTTTGAAAAAATTTTTCAGCAAAAAATTTCCCGCCTTACAATCCGACAATGACTAAAACAATTCTAATAGATGGGAAAAAGATAGTTTACCGCATCACAGGTAGCGGTAAGCCGGTTATCCTGATTCACGGCTTTGGTGAAGATGCAACTGTATGGAGAAACCAAGCCCCCTATAACTCCCCACAAGGGGGAGGACTGGAATCCACACCTGGCCAGCTTATGCAAAATTCTTTACTGAATCAAAAATTCAAGTTTATCATACCAGATCTGCCAGGTTCTGGCCAATCAGAAATGATTGATGATATGAGTATGGAAGGCATGGCCGAAGTAATACACTCCATCATCCAAGAAGAATATATATATAGTTGCCCCGTTATTGGTCACAGTATGGGCGGTTATATTCTATTGGCTTTGATGGAATCTTACTGGAATCATGTATCTGCCTTTGGTCTTTTTCACTCCTCCGCTTTTGCTGATAGTGAAGAAAAAAAGGTCACCCGCCGCAAGGGTATTGAGTTTATACAACAAAACGGAGCTTTTGAATTTCTAAAAACCGCTACTCCTAACCTCTTTTCACCCATCACTAAAGATGAAAAGCCAGAATTAATCTATGAACAGGTGGCGGGGTTACACAACTTTTCACCCCTTACTCTCGTTTCATACTACGAGGCCATGATGCAGCGGCCTGACCGAACAGAAATATTACGAAAAACCGCTGTGCCTGTGCTGTTTATCATAGGAAAATACGATGCCGCCGTTCCTGTAGAAGACGGCCTGAAGCAATGTCACCTTCCTGAAAAATCGTACATTCACATTCTCCAACAATCGGGGCATATGGGAATGCTGGAAGAGCCGGGAAACAGTAACAAAATACTACTGGATTTTTTAACGGAACAATAAAAACTATTATGTATTCAATAAAAGAAAAATACCTGCGCAGGATGGAGCCGCACACTAAAGAGGTGGCAGCCTCTGTAAAGGAACTTGTGTTGCAATACGACTCCACAGCTACGGTGGTGCTATTTGGAAGCCGTGCCAGAGGTGATGCCGCTGCTGAAAGTGACTGGGACTTTCTTATTCTTACAAAAGAGGCCGACAGTGAAAAACTTGCCTCAAAATTGAGAACGGAAATAAGGAGGAAAGTGGAAAGCCAATGGAATATAGCTATATCACTGATTGTTAAAAACAGGCAAGTGTGGGAGGAAGATTATGCAGTAACCAATATTTATGAAAGTATAGCTGAAGAAGGGCTGGCTATATGAAGAACAAGCAGGATTATATTAACTATAAATTGAAGAAGGCAGGACAGGCGATAAAAGAAGCCAGGTTGTTGATTGAAAATGGGATGGCCGATACCGCATTGAGCCGGATGTATTATGCCTCTTTTTATGCAGTAAATGCCCTGCTGGTTTCCAATGATTATAATCCTAAAACACATAGTGGAGTAAAAACTTTATTCAATAAAGAATTTGTACTTACACATAAAATTGATGCCCGTTTTGCTGATTACTATTCATTTATAATGGCAAAGCGGTTTGAAGCAGATTATGATGATTTTGTATTTGTAGATGAAAATAATATTAAACAGTTGCTCGCAGATACTGAAGCTTTTGTGGCAACTGTAATAGCATTGATAGAAAAGCAAGAATAAAAAATGTAAATTTACAGGTCTAGATTTTCCTGGACATATGGGAATGCTGGAAGAGGCAAATAAGAGCAACCTGATTCTGGAGAAATTTTTACTGGATTTATAAAATTCAATCTTCGACCAATCCGATCAATGAAACGACTTTTACTCGTCATAATAACCATCTTTCTTTTATCGGCTCCGTCCTATGCCAATCATATCAAGGGGGGCTTTTTTTCTTATCAATACTTAGGGCCGGGAACTACAGATCCGGTAAACAGTGTGAGGTACAGAGTTACACTTACTGTGTATATGCTATGCAATCCAATTACAGCACAAGTCTCCAACCCAATTAACTTTAGCATATTCAATGGAGGCAATAATCAATTTTTACAAAATGCAAGTGTTTCTATAGCTAACAGGTATCAATTAGCAAAGAATGTGGATGAACCTTGTATTAGTGGTAATCAGCAAGGGTGCTATTATGAAATCATTATCTATGATTTACCCTCAATCGAATTACCCCGCACAGCATCAGGATATATTTTTGCTTATCAGCGCTGCTGTCGGTTAGCAGGTATTCAGAATCTTGTCAGCCCAAGCAGCTCTGTTGGAAACACTTTTTCTATTAGAATTCCAGGAACCTCTACAGCATTAAATGCAGAAACAAACAATAGCCCGGTATTTCCTGTAAATGATACAGCAGTTGTCTGTAGTGGGAGTTCATTTCAATATTCTTTCCGGGCTACTGATACAGATGGCGATTCACTTTCATATCAATTTTGCGATGCACTGGCCGGTGGTGATCAAACTAATTCAGCACCGCCTACAGCTTCGAATCCTCCTTACTTTTCAGTACCTTATGTATCCCCATTTAGTGGAACACAACCTATGGGGCCGAATGTTTCTATCAACTCCCTAACAGGAATAATAAATGGAATTGCCCCCGGACTTACGGGAGAATATGTAGTTTGTGTTTGCGTAAGCGAATACAGAAATGGTGTGCTGCTTGGCGTAACAAGAAAGGAACTGCATATACAGGTAAATGATTGTGAACCTTTGCAGGCATTATTAGATCCTGAGTTTACCACCTGCGACGGTTTTACACTCGATTTTAGTAACCAACCACAAAACAACCCGGCTGGCACCCAATATATGTGGACATTTGGAGAGCCTCTTTCCGGAAGTGCAGACACATCTTTTCTACAAGCCCCCACCCATACTTATCTTGATACCGGAGTTTATATTGTAAAACTTCGGGCTACTTTAGCAGGTGGCCTCTGTGCTGACAGTGCCACTATGAGGGTAAATGTTTATCCCGGTTTTTTCCCCGGTTTTATCGCTACAGGAAGTTGCTTTAATAACCCTTATCAATTTACAGATACAACCAATACACGGTATGGCACAGTAAATAGCTGGTCCTGGAATTTTGGAGATGCAGCTACTATCGCAGATACTTCCCGTATTCGAAATCCACAATGGACTTATCCAAGTCCCGGGCCAAGAAATGTACGGCTTATTGTTACCAATAGTAAAGGCTGTATTGATACAGCTATAGTTTCTGTAAATGTGCTGGATAAGCCGGCCATTACGCTGGGCTTTACTGATACATTAATATGCCGCAATGATGCCGTTCAGTTAAATGCAAGCGGTACCGGCGTATTTAGCTGGACACCGCCGGTCAATATCATCAATGCCAATACGGCCACGCCTACGGTAAGCCCGGTAAGTACTATGTGGTATTTTGTAAATATTAATGATAATGGCTGTATCAACCGTGACTCTGTAAGGGTGAGAGTGGTAAATGCTGTTAGCTTACGGGCTATTAATGATACCACTATTTGCCAGGGCGATGCCGTTCAGTTAAATGCTACCTCCGATGGATTAACCTTTAACTGGACCCCTGTTACTAACCTTAATAATCCCAATATCATTAACCCCGTTGCCACTCTAAATAATACAACCACCTATAATGTTACTGCAAGGATAGGCAGTTGCATAGCTACCGATCAGGTAGTGGTGACTACTGTTCCATATCCCATTGCCAATGCAGGCGCAGATCCTACCATTTGCTACAATGGATCAGTGCAATTGAATGGAAACATGAATGGAATACGGTTCACCTGGACACCCACTTCGTATCTCAATAATCCGAATGTCCTCACTCCTGTTTCTTCACCACCAAGAACTACACAATACATTTTATCGGCGTATGATACACTAGGCTGCCCCAAACCCGGCAGGGATACTGTTGTGATAACTGTACTGCCAAGAGTAAGAGCTTATGCAGGCCGGGATACAATTGTAGTAATTGGCCAACGCTTACAGTTTAACGGTACCGGTGGTGTTAATTATGTATGGAGCCCTTCTACTGGTTTATCCAATCCCAATATCTTTAACCCGGTTGGTGTTTATAATGCTTCTATTGACAGTGTAAGATATAAACTGGTTGTAACAGATATTGCCGGCTGTGCCGATTCTTCTTTTATTACGGTAAGGGTTTTTAGAACTAATCCTTCTGTATTTGTGCCTACTGCTTTTACTCCTAATAATGATGGGCTTAATGATAAGATTTATCCGATTGCCGTAGGCATTCAGCAAATAAAATACTTCAGCATCTTCAACCGCTGGGGACAGCGGGTGTTCAACACTACTGCCGACCGGGCCGGTTGGGATGGCCGTATAAATGGTACATTACAAGCCAGCGGTGTTTACGTCTGGATGGTAAGTGCTATTGATTATACCGGCGTACCGATTTTCCTGAAAGGAACGGTAGCTCTCATCAGGTAATTTGCCCGCAAAGACGCTAAGGCGCAAATAATACTACAAGCCATTGACAACTCTCTTTATTCCATTTTTGATTAGTGCTTCATTAAAATTGATTAATAGCCCAAGTTTGAGGTTGGTAAGTTTTAGATAAGTCAGCAGCTGTTTATAATGAACCGGAAGCAATACTTCTACTGATTTCAATTCGATAATTACTTTATTTTCAATTATCATATCAGGTTTAAATCCTAAGTCTAATTTTATCTCCTTCCAAATTACCGGGAGAGATGGCTGTCGCAAAACATTCATGCCATATTCGTTGGTAAGTTCATAGTCCAAAACAGATTCGTAAACTGACTCAAATAACCCAGGTCCTAGTTCTTTATGAATCCTGAAGGCAGTATCAACTAATATTTTAGCAATCGCATTTTCCTCTATATAACAATGTTTCGTTACTTAAAAATACAGATATTTCTACTTTAGAATTTCTCAACTGCGTCTTTGCGCCTTGGCGTGAAAAAATATCTTCTATCTTAGCAAGAAATAAACCTATAAATGCGAAAGATTGTTTTCATCACCGGTGCCACTGCAGGTTTTGGCGAAGCTTGTGCTTACAAATTTGCGGCTAATGGTTATGATCTTATCCTCAATGGAAGAAGAACAGACCGGCTACAGACATTAGCAGATACTTTGGAAAAAAAATACAATGTGGCCGTTTTACAATTACCGTTTGATGTACAAAATGAAAAAGCGGTTTTTGAATCCATACAAAACATGCCTGCTGATTGGAAAGCTATTGATGTATTAATTAACAATGCAGGACTTGCACTCGGCCGGGATTATTTTGAAGAAGGTAATGTAAGCGACTGGAATACGATGATTGATACGAATGTAAAAGGTTTCTTGTATGTAGCTAAAGCAGTATCACAACTAATGGTTGCCAGAAATGCTTCGTCCCTTCGTCAAGCTCACGGTCCAACAGGACACATCATCAATATGGGTTCAGTAGCCGGAAAAGAAGTGTATGAAAAAGGAAATGTGTATTGCGCCAGCAAGTTTGCAGTAAATGCCATCAGCGAAGGAATGCGGATAGATATGTTGCGTCACAATATTAAAGTAACATCCATCAACCCCGGTGCGGCGGAAACGGAATTTTCAGTAGTTCGTTTTAAAGGTGATGAAGGCACCGCTAAAAAGATTTATGACGGGTTGAAACCACTGACCGCCGGAGATGTGGCTGAAGTTATTTACTATTGTGTCAGCCTGCCGCCGCATGTCTGTATCAACGACCTGACTATTACCTGTATCCAGCAGGCCAACGGCATTTTTTTTAACCGGGATATTAAAAGTTAATCCTTCACAAAACTTGCAATCTTATCTTATTTGAATAATTTGTACAGAACCCTAAGCGTTTTTCCCATTGTTGGCTCGAAACTTGACGTAATTTCCCGCCGAAAATCTACTAAAAACGGAAAATTACCTCCTTAAAATTATAACCATAACAAACCAATAAGTATTTTTATATCACATCCAATTATCATTTTATTCCTTGTTATGAAAAAACCACATCTGCTCCTAACCGCCCTGACCTTTTTCAGCCTTACAGCCTTTTCACAGGATGTTATTCGTCTTCAGTCCTGCACTAATAATTCTATCAGTAAACAAGTTGATAGTCTTAAAAATTTGTATGGTAATGATGGCTATGTGCTGTTGAAAGAAGCGTCTATCACCATGGAAAGTGAATTTGAAATGCCGGTCATTATCCCTCTTACCCAAGGTGCCTGGTACCAGTTTGTATTCATAGGTGACTATAGCTCCAGGTTATATGAAGTAAGAATGTATGACTGGGATGAAAGACAAGTAATCTTTCGTCAGAAAAAATGGGGTGATGTTGACGGTAACGTAATTGTGTATTCTTATGTACCGCAGGTTTCCCAGTTTCACATGATGAAACCAGTACAGGTAAATAAGCAAATCAAAAAGAATTTATGCGGCTATGTAATGCTGTTTAAGAGAACTGGTGCTGCTACCGGTTCTGTTAGTCCCGCCCCTGCTACTACTTTGGATGCTCAGCCAGCTCACTAAAAAAATATTAATAAATGAAAATCCCGGTCAATTGGCCGGGATTTTTTGTTTGCAGTATTATTATACCTCATTTGAAAATAAAGTAGATTGTGTAGCTGATGCAGGCAAAATAAATATCACTTGTAAATTACTGTGCAGCCATAAAAAAACATGCAAAACTTCTTTCAATTACTGATAATTATTAGTGCCTGGATAATGATCGGGTGTAAAGCACCGGGTAAAAACAAATTCGTTGTACCGTCAGAATTTGAAGAACAGGAATACATCTGGTTAAGCTGGTACGAAACGGGTTTTTTAGGTGGCGAACCTTTCTACACAACAATTGTCAACGCTGTAAAGGAAATTCATCCATATGTAAAGGTAAAATTGTTCTACGGGCCTCAGCTGAGTTTTGATAAAGAACAGATGAAGAAAAGGATTTATGATACTTTACTAAAAAACGAAATTGACACAACAAGAATAGTACTTTTTTATAATGAACAGCCATTTGGCGCAATTCAGGATCCTGGCCCTGTTTTTTTAAGAAATGAAAAAGGCGGATTGGCTATTGCAGATTTTCGCTATCAACATCCAGATAAACGGTCTGAGATGATTGACAGAAATGTTGCAGACGCAATGAAAATTCCTGTTTTCTCATCTTCCATGATTTCTGAAGGTGGTGCATGGCAAACAAACGGGAAGGGTACAATGCTGCTGGTAGAGTCAGTGGAACTGGATAGAAATAAAAACATGAGCAAAACCCAAATTGAAGACGAGTATAAAAAAATATTGGGTGTTACAAAAGCAATCTGGCTTAAAAAAGGATTAAAAGAAGAAGAGTGGGGAAGCCTTGGAAATGAAATGCATGGCATCGGCACCGGAGGACATATTGATGAGTTCTGCCGCTTTACTAATGACCATACAGTTTTACTGGCACAGGTAAATGAAAAAGATACTGCTGGCAATAAAGTATTAAAGGAATCGTTCCGCAGAATGGAGGAAAATTATGAAATCCTGAAAGGAAGCACTACACAGGATGGAACCCCTTTCGAAATAATCCGGTTACCGGCAGGGCCATTGATAACAAAGAAAGTCAATTACAAAAAACTGACTAAAGCTGAACAAACATGGTTTGATGGTATAACAACCGATTCGGTCGGATTTTATCTTGCCACAGGCTATATGAATTTTATTATTGCAAACAAGGTAGTTGTAACTGCAAAGTTTTGGAAGGAGGGAATGCCTGACGAATATATGCTAAGGGATGAACAGGCAAAGCAAGTTTTGCAAAAAGCATTTCCGGAAAAGAAAATTGTACAAATAGACTGCCTCCCTTTACATCATGATGGCGCAGGCTTGCATTGTCATTCAAGGAATCAGCCAGTACAAACAATTAGAAAATAATAAAGATTATCTGTAGGCAAAGCTGTTCTCTACGTTGTTAAAATAGCAAAGCCTTAAGAGAATCTTACAGCTTTGCTATCGATATAATAAAATCATTTAACTACTGAGCCAGGGATATTCTCACCTGCAATCCGCCCCTTGTATTGGTAATCGGGAAGGAGTTACTGATTTTTGGAATGTTGCGGTTTTGCTCAAAGTAGAGTTTTACACTCACCCTGTTATTAACGATATAATCTATGGAAGGTGCAATGCGAATCACTTTTTGCCCTGCTGTTCCGAAAGACTGGTTTTGATCCAGCTTGCTGTTGGCAGTGGCATCATCCCGCAGGCTAAAGTCGAACCTGAACGTAACATCGTTATCCAATTTGCCCTTCATAAACGGTAGCTTCTTAATCAACGGTACTCCTTTCTGTCTCCAGTTGAAACCAAAGGTTACTTCCGTAGAACGGTTTTCGGCCAACTGGTAATCTATAAGGCTTAAACTTAACGTGCGGCTTTTCCTATATTCAAACCTTGTTGTCAACTGGTTGGTGAATGTCATTTCTATTTCAATCAGTGGATCAAAAGCTTCCTGGATAGTAATATTTGGAACAAGGAAATAGGGAATAAAATTACCCGTTAATGTATCCCTGAATGAAGGGTAGCCAATCCGGAACGGATCAGTAAACAACAGTGCTGTATTAAAGCTGTTCATGCTGAACGTACTGTGATAGCCATGGCGAAGGGTAAAGTTGGTAAATATTTTATCCATGCCTTTCAGCCTTGTAAGACCATTGTAAGTTACCGTCCAGTTTGGTTTAGGTATAATGCCGGAAAATGGATTAGACTTCAGTGTTGGGTTACTATTCTTAGTAAGATTAATGGTATTAGGATCTTTTTTTGTGTACGCTGAAAGGAAAGCAGGTATTACCACATCCTGTGCATAGCGGCCATAGCCTTTATAATATTTCGGGTCATTGGGATCTATCACACCACCCTGGTAATTATTAAGGCCAGATAATCTTTTTGAAAGAATAGTCCTGTTGTTTTGAAACTCCTGGAAGGTTGCTGAAATAACATCCGGGTGAAATTTGGTGAATAATGTCTGGTAAGAGATATAGCTTACAGAGAAACTTCCGAGAGCATAGGGATTAAGTCTTGCTAGCGGTGCCGGGCCGCCCAAAGGGCCATCACCATCTATATCCTTATACAGTTCGGAATATTGTTTGTCATAAGTCTTATCAAGATTAACATCAATATTAAAATCCCGGAAAGGGCTTATTTGTGCTGTTATATTCAACCGCTGATTGTAACGTTGTTGAATCATAGCAGATACCAGCGAATCACGGGACAGCAATCCTTTAGCACCAAAATTGTTGATCCAGTTGGTATCCGGCTGGTATCCGAAAATATAACCAAAGCCAGGTTCCCTGCTATTGAAATTGTTGCCCAATAATTTTGTACTGTCCATGTAACCAGGTAAAGTAGTACCAAAGTCTTCATTGTACTGCACACCTACTCTTTTTAATGAAGTGGCTAACCGCATAATGAATGCAGGTATATTACCTATCTCCGGTAACTTGTTAGGATCTTTTTTCTCTTTTACTTTTTTCTCTTTTACTTTCTTCGCTTTAATCTTCTTTATTTTAATAATCTTTCCTTTCTTATTCCTGATCGTATCCACCCTTATAACATCACCTTTATTAAACTGCTGTTGCGTTGGCTGCGGTTGATTTGTTTGCGGCGTACTTGTATTCTTATTGTCTTTGCTGTCATTCTTATTGCCCTTACTATCTTTTTTACTGTCGTCTTTGCTATCCTTTTTCTTATCGTCTTTTTTCTTATCATTACCCTGACCACTGTTATTTGGCTGCGGCTTCATACTGGTATTTACTGCCCTCAGGAATCTCCATTTGTTATACAGTTCTTCAAACTTAAATTCTCCATTGATGGTTTTTGTTTGTGTATTGGCAAGCGTATTTCCCAAAAGCCTTGCTTCGGGTAAGAGAGATGATGCCAGCCAGTTGTATTTGGTATTGTAACTGGCACGAAGTGATGTCCAGTCGAGGAAAGGAATTTTACTGGTAGGTACATTATATGTTACCGTGGCTTCCTGGTGATAGTTAGTATTTCTTCCGCCTTTAAAGAGGTTTGTTTTTACAGAATCCTTTTTTATTTTGTCATCAATGTGGCCAAACGGTTCATCTATCCGGGCATTATTAGTAGCCATAAAATCAATGGAAATAGAACGGGTTAACGGCCATTGCATGATATAATACCTGTCGAAAGTAAAGTACTTGTTGAAGGTCTCTGGTATTTTATACGGACCGCCTCCTACGTTTCTTACCCTGGTAGCACCAAACTGGCGGAATACATCTGCTTTAAAAGAAATTTGTGATGGTGCATAATTTAAGTTGATGTCTTTAATCAATGCCAACCACTTTGAATTTGATTTGATCAGTTTCCTGAATGGTTCAAAAGGTTTTGTCTGTAATGCATAAGTATAACCCAATGCTCCACGGGTACGCCTTAGTTCATCTCTTTCTATCAGAGGGTTATGGCTCAGTGTCTGGATATAAGAATAGTTGAAATCAAAATTGGTGATACTCCATATCTTAGGTTTCTTACCATCCGTCTTTAACTTTCTTACATTCGTCAGGTTAACGGTTTTGATAGTGGTAACATCTTTTGAAACAGTAAGGATAGAATCTTTTTTATCGCCGGGGGCTGCTTTCAACACATCTTTCATTTTCAGATCCAGCGCATAGGGATCATATTCTGGTGTTTTATGTATCTGGCTGATGCCGGCATACACAGGTATCTGCAATCCCAATTTTTTAGGAAACAATTTACCGGCTTCAATATTGGCAGAAACATCTAATGTATAAACATCTTCCCGCTGCCTGTCAATCAGCCTGCCTTCTAATGGGCCAAAGCCGTGGCTTTTTGCAGTAGCACTAACAGAAAGAGTACCTAAGTCGGCCAGCCTTATATCGGCCCTGGCCAATGCTGCCCAGCCACCTTCTTCATCCAGTTTTGAAAACCGGAGTTCATTAAACCAGACTTCGGCACAGGCCGACTCTTGTCTGACGTTTTCAACAGCGAGTAATAACCCTCTTACTTCACCAAGATTGGGGTTTCCAATGATGCCATAGGTTCTTCCGTCGGGTCTTACTTCTTTATAATATTTTGAAGGTTGAACACCAGCTTTGGTTCTTCTGAATTTAAGGTCAGTTAGTTCGTCAAGGTCAAAGTCCAGGTCATTTAATTTGGGCCATATCTTTAATGAGTCGGTTGTACCCGGCAATGTTATTTTCAACGGAATTTTTATCTCATAATAATTGCCGGAGAAATCATTTCCAATCCTGATAACACCATTGATGTCTCCGTCTGCTATCTGCTGAAAGCCCTGTACCGATTCAGCATGGATAAACATACTCAATTTTCCAAACTGCCGCATATCCAGGTTGAATGTTTTGAAAATACCCCTGGCAGTATTCTGCTGAAGTCCGCATAACTGCACACTGATAGCCTGCTCGTTCAGAAAAATAGGTACGTTATTGTTACTTATTTGTTGTTGCCTTTCTATACCAGGTGGTATCCGGTAAGCTATCGGCTGACGCTGATCGTTTTCTTCGATATTAACTGCCAGTACGTTTACAGTAGTAGGGTCGGGTGTTGGCAAAAAGGTGTACATCCCAGTTGTATCAAGCTCGTTCCTGAATTTGCGCCATTGGTTACGCACCAGTTCTAATTTACCAAACCTCATCACCACAGAATCATCAAATCCGTTTAAAAACATCCGGATGAAACGAATCGATTTAAGGTCAGGTATATTGCCCACTTTCAGGTTGTATTGTGAAACCGGAATGCGGAAGAGATACCATGTTTCGGGCCGGCTGGTATTATTGGCAAGGTTTACTGTTACTACCCTTTTATCGGTAATAAAGTTTGACCCCACCTGCATGTTCTTTCTAATGTCAACCTCATATTGAAAATACTCTTCCACCTCATTCATGGTGTTATCCCGGTTCAGTTCTTCTCCATCAGGATACTGAGTAAAGGCATTTACAAACTGGGAGTTATCATTGATAGGTGAATTGCCATGCGGATTATTAATGTTTTTATACCGTTGTAAAATACCGGTAATTGGATTTACATCAAAACTTGGGTCACGGTATGGTTTAAAATTATCTGCTGATGGATCAAGCAATGCATTTTGATATATTGGAGAATTGGCTCCATAAAGGGCTAATAGCTGGTCTAAATAATTAGCTTTAAACCTTCTTTTTTCATCAACATCCTGCAAACCATCGTAGCCCACGTCCTGGTAAACTCTGTCGCTTGGTTCATTACTGAAAGCATTGGTAACCTGCAAAGGATTGGAAGGTGTTTGTCCCCATTTGGTACTGGAGTCCAATGCGGCATTATTGGTAGGTGTTCTTAACCCATTTTCATATTGCCGTTGGCCATCCCTTAATATGTCTTCTGAAATATTACCGAGGTTAAAATATAATTTACCCCCGGTTGGGTTTGCATTATTTTCAATAAACGGATCCTGCAACCAAAATTCAATGAACTCTACGTTGTTGGTTTCAAAATCGGTCTGGTCAATATTACGCATCAATCCACCCCATGATTGTTTAGGATTGATTAATTTTCCATTGGCATTTACTCTTGAGTTTCTATACTCATAGTTATAAGGCCCTCTGTCTTTTGGATAAAATGCGAGGTCAAAAGTTGTTAGCAATCCTTCGCCAAGATTGACACTGACGAGTGGAAATATTTCTTTACGTAATACCTGTCTTGTTTCAGGTTTTGACAATTCTGCCAGGTTGCCCTTGAGCGGATTATTAGAGGCACTTTTCTCCTGTAATATTGTTTCAATATTATACCAGGCAATTTTTGACCTGTTGTATCCGCTGACAAGGCTGTCTGTAAATGCTGATTCCGGAAACAATGGGCTAACGCCACCGGGACCATTATTACCCTGTGGAATGGAAGCCAGTGCCCAGTTAATTAAGGGAAAACGAAGATCAATAGCCGCTTTGGTTCCTTCAAAATCGTCAATATAAATCTGGCCTGTTTTATCTGTACCATTAATTTGTCTTGGATGGCCGGGATCAAGTATGGCTGCTTCGGCATAAGCGGTAACAGATGACATGGCTTTGGTAGAATAAAACGGTAATTTATCCAACCATTTTGTAAGACGGGGTAAATCACTCCGGTAATCCACATCAACACCATACATCGCATTTCTTATCGGATCATCACCATAAGATTGTTTTACAAAGAAAGGCCGTTCACTCAGGCGTACAATTGTACCACCCATTGTCAATTTTTTATTGGCGATATAATCAAGCCGGAGACCAAGGAAACTTCTTTGTTGAAAGCCAAACGCTCCGCTATTTTCAAATTGGATATTTACGGGGATACCAGAATTGATGATGGCCAGGTTAGTAACCCGTAATGTTCCCAGGTCATAGTTGATTTCATAATCAACATTTTCCTGTAGTGTTTGTCCACCTGCTGTTACTGACACGGAACCACGGGGAATATTATATCCCAACTGGTAATCGCTACTGGTATTGCCGCCTGCTACGGTACCATTACCAGCTATCCCCATGCCATTGCCCGTAGTTGAAGTGCCGGAAGATTTAGACTTGCCGACTAACTTAAACCGGTTCAGATTGGCATACGTTTGTGCAATGGCTTTAATAGTATCATACAACGGGTAAAACAAGTACCGGTTTCGCCGGTCTTGATTAGAAAAGACATAATCAAGGTCGTGACCAAACGGCTCCAGTACCGGGAAAATGATACGGCTCTGCGGAGAGATAACTGTAAAACTCTCTAAATAATCAAACACCCCATCTGGTTGCGGATCATTCTGATTATTCAACCTGTCAAGGTTTACCAATTGAAGTATCGGTTGTCCATTATATGCAGTAATAACACTGTCAAGCGGTAAATATCTTTTCTCTCCCAGGCTGGGCTCTTCGTAAACAATGTCCAATTTGAAATCTTGTCTTTCCAACTGGCCATAGCCAACTGAATATACATTCTTCATCATCAGATCCCAGATAGGAAGGTTGGTCCGCTGTGATGTTGCTTTTAATAATTTAAGGAACAAGACCCGTTGAGAGGCACCGGAAGTATCTGGTGTTACGTCTGTTGAAAACTCACCCACCTGGAACACCTTTCCATTGTAAGTATATTGAAACGCTATACCCAACACTTCATCAGGTTGCATCGGTTGATTCAATGAAAGAAACCCTATTTGCTGATTAAAAGAATAATCAGAGGGAAGTAGTTTGCGGGCAAATGTTTTTTCAAAGTCTTGTACTGGCTGCATTCCCAGGCCGGTTAATGTAGATTGAACTAAGGATGAGTTACGGGCATTGGGATTTCCTATTAATGTTGAATAAAGATTATTGGAAGCATTTTGAGGAAAAGGATTGGCAGAGCCTGTCCATAAAGGACTGAACGGAATATTTTCTCCCAGATCCATCAATCCCACCACATCTCTTGTATCAGTAGTGGCACCGTTTCTGTTAGTTACCCATACTTCTAATCGTAATATCTGTACCGGAGAACTAACCACCGGTAGTTTTTTCATGGCCGTATTAAAATTTTTGCGGAAATATTGTGACATCAGGAAGTGGCGGTTCTCATCATATTCATCAGCTTTGATAACGAAATTCTGTGATGAAGTACCACCGGCTAAGCCTAGTGTCTGGCGTTGTGATTGTTGATTGGCCAGCACCGTAGTAATAAATAATTTACCAAACTGTAACTGTGTTTTTAATCCAAACAGCGATTGAGCACCGGGTATTAATGTTCCTTTGGAGGCAAAATTGGTATTACCTGCCTGGAATATTTTTAATATCTCATCATCCTTGCCCTGGTAGTCTAATTTCAGTTGGTTCTCAAAATTAAAATTGGCTAAGGTGTTATAATTAATAGGCAACTTCAATTTATCGCCAATGTTGGCATCTACCTGCAACTGCGAATTCATGTCGAAATCAAATCCACCATTTCTTCTTGCCCTTTCCGGCAGTGTAGGATTCTTAATGTTCTGGCCCTGGTAGCCGGCAAGAAAATCCACATAGCCGGATGGCTTTATATCAATCTTTACTTTTCCATCTGGCCCCACACCCATAATGCGGTTGAACAGATCATCCGAAACCTTAAACTTGGGTTTGAATATCCGCCGGTTCATATTACCAAGCATGGCGGCTCTTTTCTTGAAATAATCCTCTTCGTCTTTTCTTCCCTGGAGGCGCACAAACTCATCCATGGTAAAAGAAGTGGGAGTACGGTAATACTTATTACCTATTTTTTCAACGATATAGTATTGCTTAGTAATGGGATCATATTCTATTGTTCTTTTGATGAAGCCGGTATCTCTGAAGTCAAAAGTATTTCTGTTTGGGGTTGAATAAGGATCGCCGTACCTGTCGTTGAGAGGGTAACGGGTGGTGTCTGTATAAAAAATATTGTCGGGAGGTATATTATTAAAACCAGCATTTGCTTGCGAAAAACAGGCAAGCACCATGGTAATAGATACCAGAGTACGGAGCATATGAGCAGTCTTAAGGTTCAATGTTTTTTCTCTATCAATTAGTTTCCAGAAAAATAAGTGGCATTAGAGGGTACGAAGAGCTTTTTTTATCAGTTCCTCCACAGGTAAGTTTGGATTGGCTGCGAGGGTTTTTTCCAAGGCCTGTGCGGCGGCCTGCCGATTGATACCCAGAGCAGTTAATGCATTTAACGCATCCTGTTGCAAAGTATTGTTTTTCATAGGAGAAATATTTGATTCTATCGGGTTTTTGGCGAGCTTATCCCGAAGCTCCAGCACCATCCTTTCCGCTGTTTTTTTACCTATACCTTTTATCCCTTCTAATGTCCGTGTATCACCCTGAATAATGGCCCTTGCCAGTTCGTCAGGTTTCATATATGACAGCATTACCCTGGCCGTTGAGGACCCGATACCGGAGACACTGAACAAGTGCTGGAACATTTCTTTTTCCGCCAGGTCAAAAAAACCATATAAAATGTGAGCATCCTCCCGGATCAGGAGGCTGGTATGCAATAATCCTTTGTCTAAGTTTTGGATTTTTGTGTAGGTGTTCAGGCTTATCTGCACCTCATACCCTACCCCGTTTACTTCTACTTGCACTACCGCCGGACTCTTGTGCACAAAATCACCTTTCAGGTAAGCTATCATAAGGCTGCGAAAATAGGGAAAAGAGAGAAGAGTCGGGAGTAGTTAGTCTGGAATGTGGAGTTGCAAGTCCCTGTTTTTATGGACATTCGTTGCTTTAGTTCACTACTCCTGACTCAAGATTCAAGACTACCTACTTTACATTAACTTTGGCCACTTTTATTCTAATACCTATACCGCATGAGCAAAAAAATAACGGCTGCCATTACTGCTATTGGCGGATATGTTCCGGAAGATAAACTAACAAATTTTGACCTGGAAAAAATGGTAGAGACCAATGATGAATGGATTCGGAGCCGTACCGGAGTTTCAGAAAGAAGAATTTTAAAAGGTGAGGGTAAAGCCACTTCTGATATGGGTGCCCCGGCAGTATCGGAGTTGTGTAAAAAAAGAGGCATTGATCCGTTGGAAATTGATTGTCTTATCTGTTGCACTGTTACCCCCGACATGGTTTTTCCCGCCACAGCTAATATTATTTGTGATAAGATAGGAGCAAAAAATGCTTTCGGTTTTGATTTGCAAGCTGCTTGTTCCGGGTTTTTATATGGTGTTACCACCGGAGCTGCTTTTATTGAAAGCGGTCGTTATAAAAAAGTAGTTATTGTTGGTGCTGATAAGATGAGTGCCATTGTTGATTACCAGGACAGGGCCACCTGTATCATTTTTGGCGATGGGGCCGGTGCGGTTTTATTAGAACCGAATGAAGAGGGCTATGGTATTCAGGATTCTATTTTAAAAAGTGATGGCAGCGGTTGCCAATTCCTGCACATGAAAGCCGGTGGTTCTAAAAAACCAGCCAGCATAGAAACCGTAATGGCAAGAGAACATTATGCTTACCAGGAAGGACAGGCTGTTTTTAAATTTGCTGTAAAAGGTATGGCGGATGTAAGTGCTGAGTTATTACAAAGAAACAACCTGACCGGTGATGATATAGCCTGGCTGGTTCCGCACCAGGCTAACCTGCGCATTATTGATGCCACTGCAAACCGTATGGGATTGCCTAAAGAAAAAGTGATGATCAATATCCAGAAATACGGCAACACAACGGCTGGCACTATTCCCCTTTGCTTATGGGAATGGGAAAACCAGTTAAAAAAAGGCGACAATATTGTATTGGCTGCCTTTGGAGGTGGATTTACCTGGGGTGCTACTTTGGTGAAGTGGGGATATTAGATTATTTTTTATTCCTTGCCCAATTAATAAAATCAGTATCGGGTAATTTCTCCACTCCCAACTGGCGAAGGATATTTATTAACTGACCCCGGTGGTAAGTACCATGATTAAAAACATGAAGCAACATTTGCCAGGTAGGTTGCTTAAATTGTTCTCCTTGAAAAGTTTGATATTGAAACACATGTTCAATAGATAAATCTGAAGAAGCAACAATCCATTCTTCCCATTGCTTTGATTGCTGTAATAAGGTATCCGATAAGTCCTTCATCGTTCCGGAAAAATTTTCACTGGGAACTACAATCCGTTCGCTTAGTCTCATTCTTTGCCACCAGATATTTTCTGCATCTAGCATATGCAGCACCGTTTTATACAGGCTACTGAAACTGCTGGGTATCCCGGCAATTTGCTTTTCTTCCGGTAAGGCAAGGATATTATCAAAAATCCGCCGGCTTGCCCAAATATTATATGCCGCATACTGTTTTAGCAATTCTTTCATTTTCATTTAGCTTTGATGGTGGATGAATAACGACCAATCAAAATTCGAGATTCATCAGTTAATATGGATAAAAGTTTTCCACTAACTGGATGGGGTTCACTAGCTGTACATGGCGGACATAAGCAGGACCCCAATTATGCTCACCTCGTTCCCATTTATGCAAGTAGTACCTATGTATTTGACGATGCCGAACAAGGCATGCGCCGTTTCAGTGGACAAGAAGAGGGTTATATATACAGTCGCTGGGGAAACCCGACGATGACAGAGGCCGAAGAAAAAATCGCTGCTTTAGAAACATTTGGATTAAACATTGAAGTTAAAGGCATACTTCACGCATCGGGCATGGCGGCTATTTCTTCCTTGATGCTGGGTACTTTAAAACCGGGTGATAAAATCATCACTCATTTTTCATTGTATGGTGGCACCGAAGAACTGGTAAGTAAAATATTACCTGCATTTGGTATCACCGCCATCATCGCCGACCTGAGAGATTTTCAAAAAGCAGCAGACCTCATCAAAGCTGATAAAGCTATTAAGATGATGTACCTGGAAACACCTGCTAATCCTACTATCCAATGCGTAGATTTAGAAGAACTATGTAAACTGGCAAAACAAAATAATATTACTGTTGCCTGCGATAACACATTCGCCACTCCTTATTTGCAACAGCCTTTTCAATACGGTGCCGATTTTGTTGTTCACTCCACTACAAAATTCCTGAACGGGCATGGTACAGCTATCGGTGGAATTTTATTAGGCCGGGATGTGGAATTTATGAAAACAAAAATGACGAAAGTTCACCGTACATTGGGTGGCAACTCCAATGCTTTTGATGCTTTTCTATTGATACAGGGAATGAAAACACTGGAAGTAAGAATGGAACGGCATTGCCATAACGCAATGGAAGTAGCTAATTATTTAGAAAATCATAATGCTGTTGCTAAAGTAAATTACACGGGGTTGTCAAGTCATCCCGATCATTACACTGCCATGAAACAAATGCGGCATCCCGGAGCTATGCTCAGCTTTGAATTGAAGGGTGGTTTGCAGGCCGGTATTGATTTTATGAATAAACTAAAAATGTGTGTGAGAACCGTTTCGCTTGGCACATGCGATACGCTGCTCTCTCATCCTGCTTCCATGACACATTACAGTGTACCCAAAGAAGAAAAAGAAAAGTATGGAATTACGGATGGGTTGATAAGAATGAATGTGGGTATTGAAAACTTGCCCGATATTCTGGCCGATCTGGAACAGGCGTTGAAATAATTTTTAAAACTGTCTTTTCAAAGTTTATCTAACCTAATTTTAAAAACCCGTCTCACCACGACGGGTTTTTAAATCCATAAAATTTTACACATGAAAATTTTTCTGACAATTCTGCTGGCAACTTTAAGTTTTACTGTTTTCGGACAGAAAAAAAATATCCCGCCTGTAAATCCTCTTGCAGGTATTGATACAACACTGGAAAAAATATTGAAGGAAAGAAAAGCAGCCGGATTTGCAGTTGCTGTAGTTGAAAAAAATAAAATCATTTATGCAAAAGGTTTTGGCTACCGTGACTATGAAAAAAAACTACCGGTAACACCCAACACTTTATTTGCCATTGGTTCCTGTACCAAAGCATTTACATCCATGCTTATTGGCTTGCTAAATAAAGATGCCAAATTAGACTATGATAAACCAGTAAAGGATTATTTGCCTGATTTGAAATTTTTTACTGCAGAAATGAATAATCAGATTACAGTAAGAGATATTATGTGCCATCGTTCCGGTTTATCACGACATGATTATTCCTGGTATCTTTTTAATACAGCTTCAAGAGATACCCTGCTGCAGCGCATACAGTACATGGAACCAACGGCACCAATCCGGCAAACATGGCAATACAACAATTTCATGTTTTTACTACAAGGAATGATTGCAGAAAAAATAAGTAGGAAAAGCTGGGAACAAAATATTAAAGAAAAAATATTTACCCCGCTTGGTATGACCTCTTCCAATCTAAGTATAAAAGAACTGGAGAAAAGTAAAGAGCCTTCGTTGGGTTATAATTTATACAAAGACAGTATTATCAAAAAAACAGATTATTATAATATCAATGCCATGTCTCCTGCCGGTAGCATTAATAGTAGTGTGAATGAAATGGCAAACTGGGCTATGGCATGGATTAATGGTGGAAAATTGAATGGCAAGGAAATATTTCCTGCCACTTATATGAAAGAAGCAATGAGTTCGCAAATGATCATCGGTGGGGCCCTGCCTGATAAAGAAAAACCGGATATTCATTTCTCCAACTATGGTTTTGGATGGTTCCTTGCTTCTTATCGGGGCCATTACAGAGTGGAGCATGGCGGTAATATAGATGGCTTTTCTGCCAGCACCTGTTTCTTTCCGTCTGATAGTATTGCGATAATTGTTCTTACCAATCAAAATGGCTCAGCAGTGCCTTCTATTGTCAGAAATACAATTGCCGACCGGATGCTAAAAGAAAAACCTATTGACTGGCTGGCAGACAGGAACGCTGCGGATGCCAAAGCAAAAGCCGCAGCAAAAGAAGCAGAGACAACTGATGAAAGCAATCAGAAAAAAGGAACAAAGCCCTCACATTCATTAAAAGAGTATGAAGGATTGTATAACCATCCGGGATATGGTACTTTGGAAATCATGCTGGAAAAAGATTCTCTCTTTCTGCTTACTCCGGATAATAAAGTATGGCTCCACCATTACCATTATGATGTTTTTGAAACCTATGCAGTGGACCCTAAAGACGGAATAGATACATCACAAAAAAGTGAACTCAGGGTACAATTAGGAATGAGTGAGGCTGGTGAAATAAATAGTGCATTCATGACACTGGAACAAGGCCTGAAACCACTTGAGTTTTCCCGTAAGCCAAAACCAAAAGAAATAACAAAAGAAGAGTTGAAAAAATATGAAGGCTCTTATGAATTAGCACCCGGTACAGATGCAAAATTTTATATTAAAGGTGAAAAAACATTGTATGCTTTTATAGAAGGTCAGCCGGAGTATGAACTGATAGCAACCGATAAAAATAAATTTGTATTAAAAACCCTTTCAGGATATAGTGTACTATTTGAAGAAAATGAAAAAGGCGAAATTATTTCTGCCAGTTTTATTCAACCCAATGGAACATTCAAAGCCAATAAAAAGAAATGATTATGAAAAAAATAGTTGCTTTCTTTATTGTCCTATTCATTATTTCCTGCAAAGCAAAAAATGAATATGATACAATCATCCGCAACGGTCTGATTTATGATGGTACTGGTGGGGAACCTTTTATTGCAGACATTGGTATTAATCATGATACGATAGCCTTTATTGGTAATTTATCCAACGCTTCTGCAAAAAATGAAGTTGATGCCAAAGGGAATGCCGTTGCACCCGGGTTTATTGACACACATAGTCATCATGCCGGAAATCCATTTAGTCACCGTGATTTTTTAGCTGCCCTAAGCCAGGGTATCACAACAATTATTATTGGCCAGGATGGGGGCTCTAATTTTCCGCTTTCAGGTTTTTTTCAAAAGCTTACTGACACTTCAGTTGCAATAAACATTGCTTCCTACAGTGGGCATAATACGTTGCGGGCTTCGGTTATGGGAAAATACTTTAAACGATTGGCAACACAAGCAGAAATTGAAAAGATGAAAACGATGCTGCAACAGGACATGAAAGCTGGCGCATTGGGGCTTTCAACAGGACTTGAGTATGACCCCGGGATTTATTCAAATAATAATGAAGTATTGCAACTGGCAAAAGAAGTAAACGCATTTGGCGGACGTTATATCAGTCATATTCGCAGCGAGGATCGTTATTTCTGGAAAGCTGTAGATGAAATAATTACTATTGGGAAAGAAGCAAAGATACCTGTACAAATCAGTCATATTAAGCTAGCCATGCATAATTTATGGGGCAAAGCTGACAGTTTACTTACGCTGTTGGATAATGCCCGGAAAAATGGAATAGAAATAACAAGTGATATTTATCCGTATGCTTTCTGGCATTCTACCATCAAAGTTTTATTCCCGGACAGAAATTTTACGGATGAAAAAGAGGCAGAAATAATTCTGCGTGAAATCACATTACCGGAAGACATCATCCTGAGTGCTTATGAAGTTCATCCTGAATATCAAGGTAAAAGCCTTACAGCCATTGCAAAGTTGGAAAACAAAACACCTGCCCGGATGCTGGTCGAATTGATTGCAAGAATAGATGATTGGGAGAAAAAAAACAACCGTGAATGCGATGAAGGAATCATGGCCACTTCCATGAATGAAGATGATATAATAAAATTAATGCGATGGCCTCAGGCAAATATTTGTTCGGATGGTTCCTCATCCGGCACCCATCCAAGAGGGTTTGGAGCATTTACAAGAGTGCTGGGTAAGTATGTACGAAATGAAAAAACAATGACACTTGCAGAAGCAATATATAAAATGACAGGCTTAGCCTCTGCACATATGGGAATGAAAAAAAGAGGCTTGATTCAAACAGGTTATTTTGCAGACATTACTATTTTTAAACCGGAAACAGTGGAAGATAAAGCTACTGTTGCCGAACCTAATAAACTTTCCAAAGGCATTGAACATGTTTTTGTAAACGGTACTTTGGTTTATCAAAACAAAAAAACAACAGGACTTTATCCTGGCAAAATAATTAAACGTCAATAAAAATTCTCCTTATGCGTATTACATTTCTCATTGCACTGACAGCAATATTTATTACCTGTAATTCTAAAAAAGAAGAATACGACATCATCATCCGCAATGGAATGATTTACGATGGCAATGGTGGCGATCCATTCAAAGGAGATATCGGTATTAAAAATGATTCCATTGCTTTCATTGGCGATTTATCAAAAGCTTCTGCAAAAAATGAAACAGATGCAAAAGGCAATGCTGTAGCTCCGGGTTTTATTAATATGCTCAGCTGGGCTACTGAATCTTTGATTGAAGATGGAAGATCACAAAGTGATATCCGGCAGGGTGTAACACTGGAAATAATGGGTGAAGGCTGGAGCATGGGACCATTGAATGAAAAATTAAAGAAACAACAACAGGAATCACAAGGTGATATCAAATACAAAATTGAATGGAATACATTGGGTGAGTACCTGAATTTTCTGGAGAAAAAGGGGATCAGTTGTAATGTGGCATCTTTTATTGGAGCCACCACAATAAGAATGAATGTAATTGGTGAAGATAACCGTGAACCGACTCCTGCTGAAATGGACAGCATGAAAATTTTAGTGAAGCAAGCGATGGAAGAAGGGGCAATGGGTGTAGGCACTTCACTTATTTATCCTCCTGCATTTTTTGCCAAAACAAATGAGCTGGTTGAATTGTGTAAAGTAGCTTCCTCCTATGGTGGCTCATATATCAGTCATATGCGCAGCGAAGGCAACAAACTGCATGAAGCAGTGGAAGAATTAATAACCATCGCAAAAGAAGCAAATATCCATGCAGAGATTTACCACCTGAAAGCAGCCGGTAAAGAGAATTGGGGTAAAATGGATAGTGTGATAAAAAGAGTGGAAAGAGCAAGAGCAGAAGGATTGAATATAACAGCCGATATGTACACTTATATAGCAGGTGGTACAGGACTTACTGCTACCATGCCCCCAACATTGCAGGATGGAGGATTTGGTAAGTTGAGGGAAAGGTTACAGAATCCTGTATTACGTCAGCAGGTAAAAAAAGAAATGAACTCCAGAACAGATAAATGGGAAAATTTCTTTTATGCAGCAGGCACACCCGAAAATATTTTAGTAGTAGGATTTAAACAAGACAGTTTAAAAAAATATACCGGAAAAACGTTGGGCCAGATAGCAAAGATATTTGGCAAATCACCTGAAGAAACTGCCATGGATTTGATCATTAAAGACAGTACCCGTGTAGAGTGTATTTATTTTTTAATGGATGAAAACAATGTAAAAAAACAAATGGCAATTCCCTGGCTGAGCTTTGGAAGTGATGAAGGCTCTTATACGAATGAAGGTGTATTTTTGAAATCTAATGCACATCCGAGGGCTTATGGAAATGTAGCAAGATTATTGGGAAAATATGTGAGGGAAGAAAAAGTGATAGCTCTTCAGGAAGCCATCCGCAAACTTTCAAAACTACCAGCTACCAACTTAAAAATTTCGAAGCGGGGAGAATTGAAAACGGGCAACTTTGCAGACATAGTAATATTTGACCCTGCTAAAATAAAAGACAATGCCACTTTTGAAAAACCACATCAGTATGCTGAAGGAATGATTCATGTTTTTGTAAATGGTGTGCAGGTATTGAAAGATGGCGAACATACTGGTGCAAAGCCGGGCAAATTTGTGAAAGGACCGGGTTGGAATAAATAATTAGTAATTGATAATTAAGAATTAATAATGGCAATAACAATTCGAAGAGCTTTTAAAGAAGATTGTCCAAGGTTATTGGAATTAATTACTGAACTGGCAATTTATGAAAAAGCTCCAGATGATGTGACAGTAACTTTAGACCATTTTATTGATAGTGGGTTTGGTGAAAAACCCGTATGGTGGTCATTTGTAGCAACCTTACCCCTAACCCCTCTCCGCAATGCGGAGAGAGGAACCTCTCCTTCTCCATTTATAAAGAAGGGGCCGGAGGATGAGGTCGTCGGCTTTGCCTTATATTACATCCGCTACTCTACCTGGAAAGGACAAGCCATGTACCTGGAAGATATAATTGTAACAGAAGCGATGCGAGGCAAAAAAATTGGGAAGCTGCTTTTTGAAAGATTAATGGAAGAAGCGAAAGAAAAGAAATTCAACCGCATTATCTGGCAGGTGCTTGACTGGAATGAACCGGCGATAAATTTTTATAAGAAATATAATGCTGAATTTGATGCCGGATGGTTGAATTGCTCTATCAATATATAGGAATTAACTCACGCCTTCCACCTGCATTTCTTTATTAATCTTCATCACTAATCCCTGCAATACTTTGCCGGGACCAGCTTCTGTAAACCTTGAAGCACCGTCTGCAATCATTGCTTGCACACTCTGCGTCCAGCGAACAGGCCCAGTCAGCTGGTCAATAAGGTTCTGCTTGATTTCTTCTTTATCCATTACTGCCTTTGCTGCTACATTTTGGTAAACAGCACAGGTAGGATTATGAAATTGAGTTGATTCAATGGCCGCCTGCAATTCTTTTTTTGCCGGCAACATCAACGGAGAGTGAAATGCTCCGCCTACAGGTAACACCAGGGCTCTTTTAGCTCCGGCGGCTTTCATTCTTTCGCAGGCAATATCAATTCCTTTTAAAGAACCACTGATAACTAATTGCCCGGGGCAATTATAATTAGCCGGCACCACTACTTCACCGGTTTCATTTTGAATTTCGGTACAAATAGCTTCTACTTTTTCATCAGCAAGATTTAATACCGCCGCCATGGTAGAAGGGTTCATTACACAAGCTTTTTGCATAGCAGTAGCCCGAACGGAAACTAATTGCAGCGCATCTTCAAAACTTATTGTGCCATTGGCTACGAGTGCAGAAAACTCGCCAACAGAATGACCCGCCACCATATCAGGTGATGCGTTCTCGATACTTTTATACGCCATGATGGAATGCAAAAAAACAGCTGGTTGTGTTACGTTTGTTTGTTTGAGGTCGGCTTCAGTGCCGCTTAGCATTATCTCAGAAATACGAAACCCAAGCAAATCGTTTGCCTGTTCAAATAATCTTTTGGCAAAGGCACTGTTCTCATAGTGCTCCTTTCCCATTCCCGGAAATTGTGAACCTTGCCCCGGAAAAATAAATGCATGTTTCATAGATTGATTTTTATCCTATAGCTGACAAAAAAAGAGTTTGATTGAATATCCAATCAAACTCTTTTTGCAATTGCAAATATAATGATTAATGTAAATCTGAACTGATTAGTTTCAGGAACTCACTCCGGCTGGAATTCTTCTGAAACTCCCCGTCAAAAGCTGAAGTGGTAGTGGAGGAATTTTGTTTTTGCACACCCCGCATCATCATACATAAGTGCTGGGCTTCTATTACTACAGCCACCCCCAGTGGGTTCAATGTTTCTTTAATGGCATTCATGATTTCTATAGTAAGCCGCTCCTGTACCTGTAGCCTTCTTCCATAAACATCCACTACCCTGGCTATTTTACTCAGGCCAGTTATCCAGCCATTGGGAATGTAAGCGATATGTGCTTTACCGAAGAACGGAAGCATGTGATGTTCACACATGCTATACACTTCTATATCTTTTACCACTATCATTTCGCTTACCGGCTCATGAAATTTGGCGGAGTTAATAATAGCATGTGCATCCAACTGATAGCCTTGTGTAAGGTATTGCATGGCTTTTGCCAGCCGTTCAGGAGTTTTCTCCAAACCTTCTCTATCAGCATTTTCTCCTAATAGGTTCAAAACATCTTTGTAATTACTCATGAGGCCGGAGGTCACACTTTCATCATACTGTTCTATTTTTTTATATGCCATATACTGGTTTCTGTTAATTGTTACTGACTATCCAACGGGGTATTCAACAAAATTTCTTGGTGTTTCATACAGTCTTACCTGCATGTCTAATTTTTTATCAAGGTGTGGCCGCAATAATTTATAAATTACGATTGCAATATTTTCCGCCGTAGGGTTCAGGTTTTTAAATTCTTCTGTATCGAGGTTCAGGTTTTTGTGATCAAACCGGGAATGGATTTCTCTTTTCACCAAATCACCCAACTCTTTCATGTCCATTACATACCCGGTATTTTTATCTGGCTTACCAACTACTTTAATTTCCAGTTCATAATTATGACCATGATAATGAGGCAAAGCACATTTGCCAAAAACCTTTTCATTGGTAGCATCATCCCAATCAGGATTAAACAGCCGGTGGGCAGCATTAAAATGCTCTCTCCTGAAAACAGCTACTTTCTTACTCATGCTATTAGATTATTAAAACCGAATATAGTAACGGCCCAAGCCATAAAAGGTTGGGTGAACAAGCAAATTATTCTCCAAAATACTCCACATAAATCCGTGGTGTTTCATACAACTTGATGCAATGCAGTTGTACCCCTTCAGGCAGATGTTGTACCAGTTCGTTCCAGATGGCAATGGCCAGGTTTTCGGTACTGCACATTTTTCCTTTCATCATTTCCACATCCACATTGAGGTTGCGATGGTCAATCCTTTCAATGATGTTGTCTTTGATAATATTACTCAATTGCTTTACATCAAATACAAACCCTGTATCAGGACTTGGTGTTCCTTTTACGGTAACAAGCAGTTCATAGTTATGCCCATGCCAGTTTTCGTTGGCGCATTTTCCAAAAACTTCCTCGTTTTTTTCGTAGCTCCAGGCCGGGTTGTAGAGTTTGTGGGCGGCGTTGAAGTGTTCAAACCTTGTTAAGTAAACCATGCTTTACTTTTTTTAGTTCCTTCACAGCAGTTTGGGCGGAAGGAGTTGTGAATTCTGTCAATAGCCCAACGTCGCCAATTTATTCGCCAAAGTTTTAACGGCGGCGAAAGCTATGCCGGGCAAACAGGCGGCAAAGGTAAGAGAAATCAGAGTTGCTGAAAAAACTTACCTTGCGTTTCTAAAACTTTGCATATGAGAATCAAAAACCTGCTGCTCCTGACAATACTGTTCAGTATTAGTTCTTTTTCATGGAGCCAATTTACAATGATGAAAGTAGAAGGTCTTAAACAGGGGAAATTCAAAAGCGAAAGTACCAAAGCAGGCTCTACAGATAAAACAGAAGTACTTGCATATGCAATGGAAATTAAAAGTCCAAGGGATGTTGCTTCCGGACAGGCAACAGGAAAAAGGCAACATATCCCGTTAACAATATGGAAAATAGCTGGCTCATCAAGTCCACAATTTTTTCAAGCTCTTGTAAATAATGAAACCCTGAAAACAGTAACTATAGAATTTTATAAACCTGATGATGTTTTTACTTCATCTAAAACAGAACAGTTAAGCTATAAGATTGAACTTACTAACGCCTATGTTACAAGCTACAGGCAGGTTATGGGTTCTGCTGCTATGGAGGGTTTTAAAAGCATCCCTGCATTGATATATGATGAAATTAAATTTGTGTATGAGAAGATAACTGTAACGTCTGTAAATGGAAATGCTTCAGCATCTGATGACTGGAACAGCACAAACAGATAGTCAATAAAACGATTCCCCATCTTTGAATTATGAACTGCCTGTTAGTAGCCGCCACTACCAAAGAAATTGCCCCTTTTCTTGATTACTATCGTAACCAACAAAATCAATGGCCCGATAATTTGAATATTGATGTGCTGATTACCGGTATCGGACTGACTGCCTCCGCTTATCATCTGGCAAAACAATTTAGTATCAAACGACCTGACCTGGTAATACAGGCTGGTGTGGCAGGATGTTTTGACAAGAAAATTCCATTAGGTTCGGTTGTGGCTATTAAACAGGATACGATTGCTGACGAAAGTGTAATTGAGTTGAAAAAAATCCGGACACTTTTCGATTTACAATTAGTGCCGCAAAATCAACTCCCTTACAAAAAAGGTTGGTTAATAAATCCCGGCATTGCGATAATAAAAAGAAGTAACCTAAAAGCAGTTATAGGAATTTCTGTAAACCAGATCACCACATCAAAACAGATGATACAATTTTATAAAGATGAATTTAACCCGGTTACAGAATCTATGGAAGGTGCCGCCCTGCATTATGTTTGCCTGATGGAAAAAGTTCCTTTCCTACAAATAAGAAGTATATCCAATTACATCACAGAAAGGAATAAGAAGAACTGGAATATGAAAGAATCTATTACTAACCTGAACAAGGAACTAATCCGTTTGTTAAATACGCTATGAAACTAACTCTTGGCTTTTCTCCCTGCCCTAATGATACCTTTATTTTTGATGCCCTCGTCAATAAAAAAATTGATACCGGAGAATTTGAATTTGATACAGTGCTGGCAGATGTAGAAACACTTAATCAATGGGCACTGGAAGGTAAGTTGGACATTACAAAACTAAGCTTCCCGGCTTTTTTCAAATCGTTGGATCATTACACATTGCTTAATGCTGGCAGTGCTTTAGGAAAGGGTGTAGGGCCATTGCTGATTACAGATTCCCAAACGGAACTTACGGATGATGAAATAAACCAGGCATCCATTGCCTTGCCCGGAGCCAACACAACGGCTAATCTTTTATTCACTCTCGCCTACCCGCAGGCAACAGATAAAACATTCATGCTTTTTTCTGCTATAGAAGATGCATTGGTGAATAAAGAAACTGACCTAGGTGTCATTATTCATGAAAACCGGTTTACGTATCAGCAAAAAGGCTTGAAGAAAGTGAGAGATCTCGGCCAATACTGGGAACAAAGAATGGAACTGCCACTACCATTGGGCGGTATTGCTATCAATCAATCCATAAAAAGATCAGCAGCACTTAAAGTAAATGAACTGATTAGAAAAAGTCTGGAGTTTGCTTTTACTAATTATCCCCTGATTACAGATTATGTAAAACAACATTCACAGGAAATGAGTGAGGAGGTGATGCGCCAGCATATTGACCTCTATGTAAATAATTACAGCCTTGACCTGGGCGATGATGGCAAACTTGCAATAGAAAGTTTACATGAAGTTTATCTTGAAATAAACAACCAGGAAACCGATGATGAAGATGTATTGTTTATTTAAAAAATAATCTACTCCAAATTATTTCTTTTCTTGCCGCTTCATCAAGCCAATCTTTCCATTCATGTATTAAATGAATAACTAAGCCGCTGGCAATTTACTTTGCAAGCACAAAGGAACATTGGTTTTCTCTTAACAATTAAAAATATATTTTAGATTTCATTTGTCTCCACCTGCTGAAAACTGCTGAATCAATAACCCCACAATCATTAGCCATGAGAAAAAGTGCTGCCTGTGCTTTAATAGCCATTCTATTTTCAATACCCATTGCCGCACAAAACAATACCAGTGCTAAGCTCAAGGTTTTCGTTGACTGTAGCAATACCGGCTGTGATATGACTTTTATCAGGTCAGAAATTAACCTTGTTGATTTTCTGCTTGACCGCATTGCAGCAGATGTACATGTGCTGGTTACTGAACAAAGCACAGGTAGTGGTGGAAGCAAATACCAATTGATATTTTTCGGACAAAACAGGTTTAAAAATTTTCAGGACACTCTACATTTCAATACGGACCCAAACGCAACTGATTTTGAAGAAAGGGATATGCTGATTAAGTACATAAAGTTTGGCCTTGCCCCTTGTGTAGCAAAAACTGATGCCGCCAAAGATGCTATAATCAGTATGAAGAGGGTGGAAACGGAAGCCAACAAAAAAGATTCTTTATCCCAACCCACTAAAGACCAGTGGAATTATTGGGTATTCCGGGTAGGTGCCAATGGTAATTTTAATGCTGATGCGAATTATAAAGACCGTCGTTTAGGTGCAAATTTTTCCGCTAATAGAACAACAGAAGAATTAAAAATCCGATTTGGATTTTTTGCAAGTAAAAACAAATCAGTTTTTGAATATCAAGATGCGGGGGTAAGGCAAAAAATTATCAACAATAACCATAATATTGATTTTTCGCATTCGCTGATTAAAAGTATCAATGGCCATTGGAGCTATGGCTATGAAACAAATTATAGTCAGAATACTTTCTCAAATAATAAAGGACGGGTATATGTAAGAGCTGCAGTGGAATATGATATATTTCCTTATAAAGAAGTAAATAACCGGTTCCTCGCAATCAGCTACGGCCTAACTGCCCGCAACAATCATTATTATGATATTACTATTTATAATAAAGTCCGGGAAACATTATTTGGGCACAAGGCAGACGCCAATCTATCATTAAATCAAAAATGGGGTACCACCTCATTCGGAATCAACTATCAAAATTATTTTCACGACTGGAAGTTGTTTAACCTTGGTGTAAACGTTTCAACAGATGTCCGCATTACAGGGGGTTTGTCATTCCGTATTTATTTCTATGGTGAACTAACAAGAGACCAGGTCTTTCTGCCAAAAGGAGGTGCTACTGAGCAAGAAATTCTTACCAGAAGAAGACAAATTGCTTCTGGATATAATTATTACACCAGCTTTGGCCTCAACTATCGCTTCGGTTCCAAACTCAACAATTTTGTAAATCCGAGGTTAGAAGGTGGCAACAACAATTAATTCAATTTCTTTAACGCCACAGCATAAGTCTCCAAACATCTTTTCCTGGCTTCCTCATGTACGACAATTGGTTTGGGGTAAGAAAACTCTTCCAGTTCCGGCACCCATTTGCGAATATATTTTAGCTCGGGATCAAATTTTTGGGTTTGCAAATACGGGTTGAAAACCCTGAAATATGGAGCGGCATCACAACCACTGCCGGCAGCCCATTGCCAACCACCGTTGTTAGCAGCCAAATCAAAGTCTAATAGTTTTTGAGCAAAGTATGCTTCGCCCCAACGCCAGTCTATTAATAAATGCTTGGTGAGAAAGGAGGCAACAATCATTCTAACCCTGTTGTGCATAAAACCTGTTGCGTTCAATTCTCTCATTCCTGCATCCACAATGGGGTAACCCGTTTGTCCATTGCACCAGGCTTCAAACTCTTTTTCGTTATTTCTCCAATTGATTTTATCATAGTCCGGCTTAAAAGCATGACCAACTACAGCAGGAAAATGCCAGAGTATCATGTGATAAAAATCCCGCCAGATAAGTTCGTTCAAAAAAGTTTCGTTCAATCCGCCAGCTTCACCTGCCAACTCTCTTATACTGATAGTACCAAATCTCAGATGCACACTCAGCCTTGATGTTCCTTGTATGGATGGAATATTTCTTTGCTCCTTATAATTTCTTATCAGTTGTCCTTTCCATTCTTTGCCTGGAAATGCCTGGCCGGCAGATATAAAACCCATCTCTTCCAATGAAATGAGTTTTTGTTCCGGTTGCTTGTAAAAATTGTTAAAATACTTTTTATTAGAATATGGCTTCAAGTGAAATTCAGTAAGCACAGCTTTCCACTTTCTTGAATAAGGAGTAAATATGGTGTAAGGCTTACCATCATCTTTCAGCACTTCATCTTTCTCTAATATTACCTGGTCTTTAAATGTGTGAAAACTGGTTCCTTGTTCTCTTAATAATCTTTCTATTGCTGCATCCCGTTCTTTTGCGTATGGTTCATAATCATGATTAGTAAACACTTTTTCAACATGATACTCATTCAGCAGGTCTTTAAATACCTCCACCGGTGTTCCGTAACGGACATTGAATGATGAATCCAACTTTACTAATTGCCGCTGCATATCCTGCAAGGCAAGATGGATAAACTCTACCCGTCTGTCGGTTTTATCAGTAAGATCATCCAATATGGAGGTGTCAAAAATAAAAACGGGAAGAACAGGATTGCCGTCTTTTAAAGCATGGTATAAACCAGCATTATCAGATAAGCGAAGGTCACGTCGGAACCAAAATATATTAACCATTGGTTTCATTCCCCTATCCCCTAAAGGGGTATTATAAAAGTTATTAATAGTGAAAAAACATTTTTAGTTGGAAATTGTTTGAATAAGTTTTCTGTAAATTTCAATAATTTGACTATTTCCGTATTCTCTATCTCTGAACTGCCGCACCCAGCGGATGCCATTGATGGCATTAGTAAGGAAAACTTCATCTGCTTTCCTGATATCACTTACAGTAACAGAAGCTTTCGTTGGTTCCATTCCTGCACTCTGCAGCTCAGTCAATAAATGCCGCCTCATTACTCCATCTACACATCCTTCTTCCAAACCGGGAGTAATTACAATTCCTTCTTTAATGATAAATAAATTGGCGATTGTTGAATCAGCAACACCGCCGGAATTGTTTAGCACCAGGCAATCATTCAATTTATTCTCTTTGGCATATTGTGCTGCCATAGAATAAGGCAGAAAGTTCGCCGATTTAAGGTTGGAAAATTTATCACTACTTTTTTCTGCATCGGGGTACACATCAATGACCAGCCCATTGTCATTAAACTTATTGGCCGATTCATTTAATGACCAGCTTTCAATCACATATTGCAAGGCTTTGTCCTCATCATACAAGCCACCATTGCCCCGAAAAACAGACAACCTGACCCTACCCAATTCTTCACACCCATTCTTTTTACAAAGTTGTAGTATCTGTTGGCGGAGTTTTTCTTTTGTAAAGAGACCGGGTATATCAAACTTCAGTAGCAAAAGTCCTGCGAAAAGCCTTTCAAAATGATAGCCTTCCAATAATATCCGCCCAGTTGATACTTTCATCGTTTCAAACAGCCCATCACCATACCGGTAGCCCCTGTTTGAAACCAGTAATGCCGGTTCATCAGCCGGGAGTATTTTACCATTGAAAAAAATACTGTTCATTTGTTCAAAGTAAAATAAAAAAAGCCATCCCGCCTACGGCAGAATGGCTCAATATGCTTGCCATAAAAATTATGATGCTTGTTCCAGTAACCCGGCTTTTACTGCATACATTACCAGGCCAGCCATTGATTTGGTGCCTGTTTTTGTTTTCAGCTTATCCCGGATAGCTTCTACTGTTCTCGGACTAAGGTCCACAATGTCTGCAATCTCTTTAGTGCTTTTTTCATCACACATCAGCTTCAGGATGGTTACTTCTTTATCTGTTAACTGTACATCCTGCGGCATAGATGATTCGGCAGTACGCTTTGTACGCAAACCACTCAGCAATGCTTTATTGGTAAGTTCATTGAAGAAGAAATCGTTCTCATATACAGCTCTTACTGCTTCGTATATCATATCTGACCCTGACTCTTTTGTAAGGTAAGAGTTAGCTCCTATCTCCATCATCCTGGAAATAACCGAGTGGTCATTATGCATAGACAGCATAATCACTTTTACATTTGGATATAATTTCTTGATTTCAGGTAATGTAGTTAATCCATCCATGATTGGCATCTGGATATCTAATAAGACTACATCGGGCTGAATATGGCGCAACAAGTTTAACAATTGCATACCGTTTTCGGCCTCAGCTACCATCTGTATGTCTTTGCGGCTTTGCAGCGACGTTTTTACGCCAGTCCGGAAGAGTGCATGATCATCGGCAATCGCTACTTTAATTACTGCGTTAGTGTCTGGGTTTTTCATGAAATGGATTATTAATAAAAAATTAGGATTTAGTATTTATTCTCAGGTGCAAGTTGGAAAATTCCTGCAACATATACCATAGGGAAACTACTTGATTTCAACTTTGCGGAAAGTACCGCCACTTCGGGTACTTAACGAAACAATACGATACAAAAAATGAGGGTTCTACGATGGCAACAGTAAAAACCATAGATAATAAATAGGGCAGTTATGCTCTTGTTAACATACCTATGTGGATATACTTTTGTATCGAAAGTTGATTGACTCGGATGACTGTCTTATCTTTCTCATCCAAAATGTCCAGAACCGTCCAAAATAATTTCCAAGAATCCTTTAAAAAACCAAACCCGGTCTTTACCGGGAGACACTCTACCGGCCAATCAACTTTCAATTTTTTAAATTTTAAATGCAACTGTCCCGTTTTTAATAGATCCAATACCAACTGAAAAAACCAAAAACCATTAACCCTGTTCTTATGAAGCGTAATGCTTAAAAATCTTTTTCTTTTCATAACAGTAACGTTCAACCCCGGTCCTCATAACGCCGGGGTTTGTTTTTATCCCCCATAGCCTCACGACGAAGGTCAATTATCCGCAAATTTTAAAGAAGAGGAATCAAATCAGAAAATGAATACCTTTTACTGCGCTACTTATGCTGTACTACAATCTTACCAGCATAAACGATTTCCTTGGTTTGCAGATACACTCTGTAAACTCCGTTAGCCCACCTGTGTGTAGAAACGTTTATAAATAACTGGTGTGTTACATCAGCTTCATACACTTTCCGGCCTGCCATATCCCATACGGCCAGCTTTGCATTATTGTGCTGGCCGGGATTTTGAAATTGCAGATAGTTATTTACCGGGTTGGGAAAGATGTTTAATTGTTTTATTGGCATTGCCGGGTTTCCCAAGGATGTTGTCAACAAACTGCTATCTATTATAATATTCTCATCGCCTGGCTGATATTGGGTAAATGCAAAATAGACCAGCATCATCTCATCTGTTGTTGCTTCACCAAGATTTACCGTTTGTGGTGGTGAGTTTGGATTATGTGAATTAGACGACGTATTATTATACGTAGCAAATGCTTTCAATGTACTTCCCCCATCTACAATTACCGGCCGCTGAAAATAATATTGTCCCTGCCAGTGAAAATCCCAATTTGGAATATTAATAAAACGTATCGTATCACCTGTTGGTTTGATGGCATAGCTCTTAATAGACTGACCAATCAGGTGCATGTGCGGAGCCACAGTTAATATAGTTGCCTTTATACCCGTTGGTAATAAAAAACGTTCTTCAAAAGTTTTTATCTGGTTAGCCGGAATACTCAATGGCCCGTTTATCAATGTGGGTGCATAATGATTAAGTATTGGCTCTATCCTTATATCTCTTGCAGCTGTGTTATTATTATAATACAACCGTACTTTGGTACTGTCGAGCCGACCACTGCTGCCAGCAGGATAGTGAACCTGTATTACCAGGTCGGAGTTGGCATAAATCCTTTTACCAAAAATGGTGGGCAATTTTTTTACAGAAGTTCCGGGTACCCAGGCATCCACTAAAATAGGATTGTTGATTCCTATTCCCCCAAAACTTGTATAGCCGGGGCCAGGGCTTGCATTGTCCAGCAACTGAGCAGCATGGTTAGCACTTGTATCCTGGTACACCAGCACATGATGCACTATGGCAGTATTGCCGGGTACTACTTCAATAGCAGAAACAAATTTTCCACTTGCCAAACGCAACGGTAAAACAAAACATTGATAAATATCGGAAGTGGATGCAGTGCTGGTGTAGTTTGGTATTTTCAATACGGTATCTGCTGTACCAAGCGAATTGGTTACCGGTGGTGGTGGTGCAGGTGCATTAGCAATATTACCTGATGCTGCTCCATTATTTACCCAGTTTACGATAGAGCTTATCTCCGCAGTGCTCAGTGTTCTTGCACCAGTAAAGTGAACATAGCTATCATCCGGTGGCCATGGGGGCATGTGCTTTGTTGAAACGGCATTGCTGATAGAAACCCGGTAATTAAAAGCATCTGTATAAGTTAATAGCGAAAATGGCGCAATGCCCTCAGGCCGGTGACAGGATGCACATTTTGAAAAAAGCACCGGTGCAATATTTTCCGCCCATGTCTGGGAAAAAACTTTTTCTGAAAAAAAGAAAAGACAATAAAAAAGAAGAAATTTTTTCATGATGACAGACTTTATAAAAAACAAGTTACGAAAAAATGGCCTATACTTTTTCTACAATAAGGTAGGCCCTGGGTTCACCTACGGTAAATTTCTTACGTCCGGGAATACTGTACACTTCTTTAAGACGTAAGCCAGCCTGTTTCAGCATAGCTTCCATTTCATTAATGGAAAATATATAATCAATACCGGTTTTAGTTTCGGTTTTACCATCGGGGAAAATAGTTTCACTTTCAGTTTCAATCCGGGTGGGATGGAACAGCAGTTTACTATCAGTAAGAAATTTTATCTCGCCAAGCCGGCTCCAGCTTTTTCCTTTAAAATCCTTAAAAGCTATTTCCGCAATGGACCAGCTATTTATTAATAAATGTCCGCCGGGCTTTAGATGAGAAGAAATATTGCTGAACAGTTTACTTATATCACCAGCATCAAAAAAATTAAGGCTATTGCCCATACAAAGAGCCAGGTCAAATGTATCGTCAATTGTATAATCAATCACATTATCCTTTATCGCCTTTAGTGGCAGTTGTTCCTTTTTGGCTACTTCTTTAATCTCATTAATATAATCGCCCAGGTTATCAACTGCCGTTACAGCCATTCCTTTTTTTGCCAGTGCGATGGCATGCCTCCCATAGCCACACATCAGGTCAAGTACTTTACTGCCGGGTTGCAGGTTAAAATAGGGCAACATAAAATCAACTTCCTTCATCGTTAGTTCATCAGGAATAAGGTTGCGCCATATTTCCTTGTAATGGCCATCAAAAAATGTATCGTTGATATTTGACATACAGGAGTTTTAGAGGAAATCATATCTGAACAGGGTCTTCGCAACTCCCTCTCCCCCCGGGAGAGGGCTGGGGTGAGGGTGAGGTCAGGGGCTTTCTTTATTCCAACAATTTATTCCGCATGGCATACATTACCAATCCTGCAATGGTCTTAGCTCCCACTTTCTGTTTCATATTCTGCCGGATGGTTTCAATGGTGCGGGGACTTAAAAAAACATCTTTTGAAATTTCCTCTGTTGTTTTATCCTCGGCAATCAGTTTCAGGATTTTTATTTCTTTTTCAGAAAGCTTTACCGGGTTGGGATAAAACTGCCGGACCGATTTTTTATGCTGCAGTTTTAAGAGTACGGCCTTATTCACCAGTTCATTAAAATAGAAATCATCATTCATGCAGGTAAGGATGGCCTTGTATATTTCATCGGGGTCAGTAGTCTTGGTGAGGTAGGCATTAGCACCCATCTCCATCATTTTAGTAATCATTTCCTGGTCATCGTACATAGTGAGTACAATGATTTTGAGGGCTTCGTACTCTTTGCGGATAATGCTGATGGCATTGATACCATCAATTTCCGGCATTCGGATATCCATTAAAATAACATCAGGAAGCTTCAGCTCCAGTTTGTGCATAAGGTCTTTACCATCAAAAGCCTCCCAGATAATTCTCAGGTATTCTTTGTCTTTCAGAGCCATCCGGATACCATCACGGAAAATCTGGTGGTCATCGGCAATCGCCACTTTTATTATCTGGGACATTGGGGTATTGGTTTTAGCAGTTAATTTAATGGGGCCTGCCTGCCGTCAGGCAGGTATCGAGTCTTGCGTAAAAGTACTCTTTTTTAGTAGAAATACTATTTTTCTTTCGGCTGATTTTTTACCCCGGTGTTTCTGTTATAGAGAAACCTGACAGGATGAAGTCAATTCTTTAGTGAGTAGTTAAATGAGAATTGATAAATGGGTAATGAATAGTCTATCTCCGGCTTCTTTACATACTTATAGTACACCACTTTTATGTTCACAAGGTTATTAATCTCTACACCCCATGCCAACGACCAGCCATGATACAATCCATTTGTAGTAATGCCAGGCAGTATCTCTTTAAGTTGCTTATCACTTGTATGGCAGGCAATGTAGCGGCCAGCCAGCCAGAATACACCTACATTTTTTGCATTGTTTCTCTCCCAGGCACCTGTTTGAAAATATAAGCCGGCAGTTCCATAACTGTTTAAAAAATTAATCGGCTTGCCGGTGGAGGGGTTTGTTACCAACCCCGTTTTGTACCCGGTTAAAATTCTGATACCACTATGATATAAAAACCCGGCACGGGTAACTGTTTCTTTTTGTTTAAAAAATACAATACCGTCTATAGAAATATTAGCCAGCCCACTTAATGGATTAATAAAACTATTTATCAAATGCTCATTTGATCGCTGACCGGCTTGTGTTTGCTGATTTTGAAAATTGTTGCTCGATACACCGCTATATATAGAAAGAGGAATTGCAAACTTGCCCGGTTCGCCAATAAACAAACGGATAAATCTTGCGGAGGCATTTACCTGGCCGTTGTTAACAATATCTATAAAGCCGGAGGTGAGGATTTCGGGTTTGACCGCCGAAGCCTTTGCGTAGGTGGTCTTAACAGTATCCCATTTAGAAAAAAAAGAAACCTCTTTTGCCTGCGCTATGGCAATATATGACCATAACCAAAATAATATTGGCAAAAGAGGTTTCATTTTATTAATTGGGAAAAAGATAGATACGACCTGTAGGAGTTTAACTACATTTTCTTATCATTTTCTTGTTCTAAATAGAAAATAAACAGAGCTAATAAAAAGTAAAAACATCAATGAACAGGATATCCAAGCACCTGTAACTTTCCATTGCTTTGTGTTGTCATAGTTTTTTATTAATAAAAGGAGAGTTGCGATAAACAAAATAAGATTCACAAGAAAAATAGTTGTTTCCTTTTTCATATTGTCTGTTTAAGGATTCAGAAGTATTTTTTTGAAATGATTTTCCGATAATACGAACTTAGTCACATCCCGCAATTGCTCCTCCAATTAAGCCTCCTATACCACCAACTATTCCTCCTATCACTCCACCTACAACAGCACCCGGTGCTGCACCTACAAATGTCCCAATTTGTGCTCCCGTTACAATTCCTGAGCCTGCTCCAATAATACCACTAATAATAACAAAAAGACCGCACCTTAGCCACCTGGGCAATTTAATTGAATAAATACTGGATAAATCACTATTTCCATTATCAGTGCTTGGACCAGAATATTCATTATTATAATTTTCTTGTTTTATCAACCCTCTAGCAGCAAACTCAGAATTCAGCAAATTTACTACTTGTTGCAAACTCAAGTCCACCAAAGCCAATGTAGTTCCTTCCGAATTATTTAAATCAGACTGCAATGCCATTCTCTTTATTTCATCCCTAATTTGACCAATACTTTCATACCCATTATTGATTTTATTTCTCAAATCAATAATGCCACCAATAAACCTGCTGGATAGTTTGCAATTACTATTTGACTGCGATAATTGTTGCAATTTCTCCAAAGACACAAGATTACCAGGATCAAAATCAAGATAGCTAGTCAAATCGGTACTTTTAGAAAAATTCTTACTCCTTACTTCTTGTAATTTTTCATTAAATGCCATAACAAAATTACTAGTCGAATCTTGATTGTACTTTCCAACAAGATTATTTGTTATGTATCCATCGTTGACGAATTGACTAAAAGTAGTTTGAAAGAAAGAAGTAATTAAGAACGCAAATAAAATTATCTTTTTCATATTGTTAATTTTCTCTGCCTACTCTCTTCAATACCCGGTTTTCGGCTTACCCGTAGCATTTGGTCTTACCGCTAGCAGGCAAACCAAATGATGCACCAAAACTATTGGCCGCCAAAACCAACACCATGAGAAAACCACCATGAAAAAAATGTTTTTTCCTG